>Ga0209061_1000259_pt1 | contig 161245 bp, 145 predicted proteins | sample Coa_R1_10_FD_187157 | JGI IMG/M metagenome (GOLD analysis project Ga0209061, IMG submission 187157) | Surface soil microbial communities from Centralia Pennsylvania, which are recovering from an underground coalmine fire - Coalmine... | ecosystem: Environmental > Terrestrial > Soil >...
GGCGACGGGCGCGCCGGCTCCCTCCCCGCCGTCCCCGGCGGGCACGAGCCCGATGTGCTGGCCGCCCGCGTCGTAGCCGACGTAGTAGGGGGCGTCGTGCTGGGGCTCGATGCCGAGCAGCGCGCGGTAGACCGCCTTCGCCTTGGCGAGGTCCGACACCTGGCACAGCACGATCGCGATCCCGTCGGTGGTCGAGGCGGTCACGGGGGCTCCTCTCTCTCGTTCCGATGGACGGTCGGCGGTGGGCGTGCCACGTGGGCGTGCCACGTGGACGTGCCACGTGGGCAGGGACGCCCCACCGGAGGTCCGGCACCATCTTGTCGCCTTCCCCCGCGTGACGCCGCGTCGGGGTTCGATCGGGCTCGCGCGGGGCACAGGGATCGCGTGAGCTCCGAAACGCTGAGGGCCGCCCGGGAGGTCCGCACGGGGCTCCGGGGCAAGGCAGCCGAGGAATGGCTCCGCAGCGTTGCCAGGCCGGGGCTCGCCGCACGGGCCGTGATCTACGTCGTGCTCGGCCTCCTCGCCGCGATGATCGTCGCAGACGGCCGTCCGCCCGCGCAGGCCTCCGGGTCCGGCGCCCTGGCGGAGATCGCACGGCAGCCAGCCGGACCGTTCCTGCTCGGGCTCCTGAGCGCGGGGCTGCTCTGCTACGCGGCCTGGCGGCTCGCGCAGGGCATCGCAGGCGTGGACCCGGCGGAGCCGGGGCGTCCGGGCGTGTGGAGGCGAGCGGGCTGGCTCGCGACCGCCGGGGTGTATCTCCTCCTCTTCGCCGACGCGCTGTCGCTCCTCGTGGGTGCCGGGGCGTCGGGAGGCGCCGCCACCCACCCCCAGGGTGCGGCGGCGACCGTGCTCACCTGGCCCGGGGGGACCGTGGTGCTGGGCGCCGCCGGGGCAGCGCTTGCGGCCGGCGCCGTCGGGCTGGGGACGTGGGGCTGCCTGCACGACTACGGCCGGGTCCTGGACACCGCGCGCGCCCCCTCGTGGGCGCAGGCGGCCAGCCGGGTCTCTGGGACGGTCGGGAACCTCGCACGCGCGTGCCTGCTCGCGCTCGTCGCCTCCTACACGCTCCTGGCGGCGGTCGACGACGCGCCGTCGCGGGAGAAGAGCCTGGACCAGAGCCTCGAGGCGGTGCTGCACTCCCCGGCAGGGCCGTGGTGGATCGCGCTCGCGGCCGCCGGGCTCGTCAGCTTCGCCGCCTACTCCGCGATCGAGGCGTGCTACCGGCGCGTGTGACCGGCACCGCCGGCAGCCCCGGCGGTGGTCGCCACGGCAGCCCCGGGCTTGCGGACGACCGGCGGCCAGTGGTCGGGGGTGCCGTGCTGGCGCTGGCGCGACGCCGCCTGCGCGCGGCGCAGGAGGGCGACGCCGACGAGCGCCGCGAGCGCGAGGAGAAGGAGCGTTCTCACCGAGCCGACACTACCGATCTCCGCGGGGATCCCTGCGGCGGGGGTGTCCGCTGTTGACGGGCTGGCGGCGCGTCTGGGATCATCTCGGTGTGCACTTCCTCGCGGAGCTGCTGCTGACCTAGGGACGAGCGCCACATCGCGCTCGTTCGCACCTCCTGCGCCCTTCGGGCCAGGAGGTGTTCTCGTTAACGGAGCCCCGCACGACACGCACGACAGGCACGACACGCACGACAGGCACGACACGCACGAGACGACGGAGGCCGAGATGACCGCCCGCCAGATGCCCTACCACCACTACCGGTCGGCGGTCCCGCTCGTCCTGGCGGACCGGACGTGGCCCGACCGCCGGGTCGACGCGGCCCCGCGCTGGGTGAGCGTGGACCTGCGGGACGGGAACCAGGCCCTCGTCGATCCGATGGACCCGGCGCGCAAGCTGGCCCTCTTCGAGACGCTCGTCGACATCGGGTTCAAGGAGATCGAGGTCGGCTTCCCCTCCGCGTCGGCGACGGACCTCGAGTTCCAGCGGATGCTGATCGACGAGGGGCTCATCCCCGACGACGTCGAGATCCAGGTCCTCGTGCAGTGCCGCGAGGAGCTGATCGAGCGGACCTTCGCCTCGCTTCGCGGGGCGCCGAGGGCGGTCGTGCACTTCTACAACTCCACGTCGGCGCTGCAGCGCCGCGTCGTGTTCGGCCAGGACCGCGCCGGCATCGTGGAGATCGCCGTGCAGGCGGCGCGGCTGTGCCGCAAGCTCGAGGCGACGATCCCGGGGACCGAGGTGCGCTACGAGTACTCGCCCGAGAGCTTCACGGGCACCGAGCCGGAGTTCGCCGTCGAGATCTGCGAGGCGGTCATGGACGTGGTCGAGCCCTCGCCGGAGCGCCCCCTGATCGTGAACCTCCCCGCGACCGTCGAGATGTACGGGCCGCACGTGTACGCCGACGTCGTGGAGTGGTTCGGCCGCACGATCCGGGACCGCGACCACGTGGTGCTGAGCGTCCACCCGCACAACGACCGGGGGACCGCCGTCGCCGCCGCCGAGCTCGCCGTGCTCGCGGGCGCGCAGCGAGTGGAGGGCACGCTGTTCGGCAACGGCGAGCGGACCGGGAACGTCGACATCGTCACCCTCGCGATGAACCTGTTCTCCGAGGGGGTCGACCCGTGCCTCGACTTCGGCGACATCGAGCGGGTGCGTCGGGTGGCCGAGCACGCCACCCGCATGCCGGTCCACCCGCGGCACCCCTATGCGGGGGACCTCGTCTACACCGCCTTCTCGGGGTCGCACCAGGACGCCATCAAGAAGGGCATGTCGGCCATCGGGGACGACTACGACCTCTGGGAGGTCCCCTACCTGCCCATCGACCCGAAGCACACCGGCAGGACCTACGAGGCGATCATCAGGGTGAACAGCCAGTCGGGGAAGGCGGGCGTGGCCTACCTCATGGACACCGAGCACGGGCTGGACCTTCCGCGTCGGCTCCAGGTGGAGTTCTCGCGACAGGTGCAGGCCGTCACCGAGGCGACCGGCACCGAGATCCGCCCCGCCGAGCTGTGGGAGACCTTCGTCGGGACCTACCTTCCCGACGACGCAGGGATCCGGCTCCTCTCGAGCGAGGTCGCGACGTCGAGCGGCCGCACCACGGTCGTCGCGCAGCTGCTCGTGGACGGCGTCCACCGGACCGTCGGGGGCTCGGGCAACGGCCCCATCGACGCGCTCGTCTCTGCGCTCCGCAGCGCGCTCGGGGTGGAGTTCGAGGTGCGCGACTACAGCGAGCACGCGCTCACCGCGGGGAGCGGCGCCTCGGCGGTGGCCTACGTCGAGGCGGAGGGGCCCGACGGCGAGACCTGGTGGGGCGTCGGCATGGACTCCTCGATCCTCGACGCGTCGCTCGCCGCGGTGGTGAGCGCGGCCAACAGGGTGCCGTCCCGGCGCTGAGACGGTCCGGCACACGCCGAGGTCTCCGGGCGCCGAGGTGGCCCGGCGCCGAGGTGGCCCGGCGCCGAGGCGGCCGGGCACCGCCCGCTTACGGCGTGACCCTCGGGAGCCAGACGGGCCGGGCCTGCTCGAATGCGTCGATGTCGGCCTCATGGCGCATGGTGAGCCCGATGTCGTCCCAGCCGTGCAGGAGCCGCTGGCGGGTGAACTCGTCGAGCGAGAACGGCGCGTGGACGTCGCCGCACTCGACGGTGCCGCGGCCGACGTCGACGGTCACGAGCAGCTCGGGGTCGGCCGTGACGGCGTCGAGGATGGCCCGCCCGACCTCGGGCGCCACCTCGACGGGCACGAGCCCCTGCTTCGTGCAGTTCGTCTTGAAGATGTCGCCGAAGCTCGACGCGACGACCGCTTCGAAGCCGTAGTCCATGAGCGCCCACACCGCGTGCTCGCGCGACGAGCCGGTGCCGAAGTTCGAGCCGGCCACGAGCACCGTCGCGCCGGCGTAGGCGGGGTCGTTCAGGACGAAGCCGCGGTCGTCGCGCCACTCGGCGAAGAGCCCCTGGCCGAACCCCGTCCGCTCCACCCGCTTCAGCCAGTCCGAGGGGATGATCTGGTCGGTGTCCACGTCGGAGCGGTCGAGGGGGACCGCCTTGCCGCTCACCACGGCGACGGGTCTCACCGGCCCTCCGCTCCGGGAAGGTCGGCGGGGGCGGCGAAGTGCCCGGCGACCGCCGTGGCCGCGGCGACCGCCGGGGACACGAGGTGGGTCCGCCCCCCGCGCCCCTGGCGGCCCTCGAAGTTCCGGTTGGAGGTGGACGCGCAGCGCTCGCCCGGTGCGAGGCGGTCCGGGTTCATCCCGAGGCACATGGAGCAGCCGGGCTGGCGCCACTCGAACCCGGCCGCCACGAAGACCTCGTCGAGGCCCTCCGCCTCTGCCTGCGCCTTCACCCGCTGGGAGCCCGGGACGGCGAGCGCCCGTACCCGCTCGTGCACGCGCCGGCCCCGGAGGACCTCGGCGGCGGCCCGGAGGTCCTCGATGCGCGAGTTCGTGCAGGACCCGAGGAAGACGGCGTCGACGGGGATCTCCCGGATCGGCGTCCCCGGGGCGAGCCCCATGTAGGCGAGCGCCCGCGCGGCCGCCTCGCGCTGGGCGGCCTCCGCGAGCTCGTCGGGATCGGGGACCACGCCGTCGATCCGCACGACCTGGGCCGGGTTCGTGCCCCAGGTCACGTGGGGCGCGAGCGACGCCGCGTCCAGGTGCACCTCCTTGGCGAAGGGGGCGTCCGGGTCGGAGGGGAGGAGGCGCCACGACTCGAGGGCGAGCTCCCACGCGCGTCCCTTCGGCGCGTACGGGCGCCCCTCGAGGTAGGAGAAGGTGGTGTCGTCCGGGGCGACCATCCCCGCGCGCGCCCCGCCCTCGATGGTCATGTTGCACAGCGTCATCCGCCCCTCCATCGACAGCGCGCGGACCGCCTCGCCCCGGTACTCGACCACGTGGCCGAAGCCGCCGCCCGTGCCGATCCGCCCGATGACCGCCAAGGCGAGGTCCTTGGCGGTGACGCCGTCGGGCAGGGGTCCCTCGACCGTGACCGCCATGGCCGAGGGCCTGACCTGGGGGAGGGTCTGGGTGGCGAGCACGTGCTCGACCTCGCTCGTGCCGATCCCGAAGGCGAGGGCGCCGAGGGCCCCGTGGGTGGAGGTGTGGCTGTCGCCGCACACGATGGTCATGCCAGGCTGCGTGAGGCCCAGCTCGGGACCGATGACGTGGACGATCCCCTGGTCCGAGTGGCCCATCGGGAAGCACCGGATGCCGAACTCGGCGCAGTTGGCGTCGAGCACCTCGAGCTGGCGCGCCGACACCGGGTCGGTCACGGCGCTCCCGTCGGTCGGCACGTTGTGGTCGGCGGTCGCCACGGTGAGGTCCGGGCGCCGCACGCGCCGCGAGGAGAGGCGGAGCCCGTCGAAGGCCTGCGGCGAGGTCACCTCGTGGACGAGGTGGAGGTCGACGTAGAGGAGATCGGGCTCCTCTCCTCCGGCCCGGACGACGTGCGCGTCCCACACCTTGTCGAACAGCGTCCTCGCGCCGTGGTCGGCCCGCGGCCTCGGGTCGTGCGCGGTGGGGGAGCCCGGGGCTGCTGGCGCCTCGCTCACGCGCCCACCCGGACGATCTCGACGGTCAGGGTGCCGCCCGGTGCGTCGTAGGCGACGGTGTCGCCGGCGGACCGCCCCATGAGCGCCTGCCCGAGCGGGGCGCTCGGCGAGATCACGGGCATGTCCCCGCGGCGCTCCTCGATCGAGCCCACGAAGAAGTCCTGGGTCTCCTCGTCGCCCTCGTAGCGGAGGGTCACGACGGCGCCCTGGGTGACCGTGCCGTCCGACGCGGCACCGGCCTCGACGATCTGCGCGTCCTTGAGGAGGGCCTGGAGCTGGCGGATCCGCGACTCCATCTTCCCCTGGGCGTCCTTGGCGGCGTGGTAGTCGCCGTTCTCGGAGAGGTCGCCCAGCGCGCGTGCGGACTCGATGGCCTGGGCGATCTCCACCCGGCCGCGCGTCGTCAGGTCCTCGAGCTCGGCCTTCAGTCGCTCGTAGGTCTCCGGCGTGAGGCGCGCCGGCTGGGTGCCCGGAGCGTCGGTCATCCCACCAAGGGTACCGGCTCCCCCGAGCCGGGCCGTGCGCGAGACTGGCGCGCAGCCGGCCCCGGGGGGATGCGAGGGGAGGGAAGCGGATGAGGGCAGGATCGCTGCGGCGCGGCGGGGTGAGCCGGGTGGCGGCGCTCGCCGTCGCCGGGGGCGCGGCCGTGCTCGCGGGTGCCCTCGTCGGTCTCCCCCAGGCCGCGGCAACCGCCCCGGCGGCGCATGCCCAGGCGCCGCGTGCCCAGACGGCGCGCACCCAAGCGTCCGCTCCGGTCCTGCGCGAGGTCTGGCGCGTGACGATCCCAGACGGGACCCACGACGTCGCGCTGTCGTCGCCCGCCCCCGCGACACTCGAAGGGGGCCCGGCAGCGGTGTTCGGGGACCGCTCGGGCGAGGTGTACGCGCTCGACCTCGCGACCGGCGACGCCGTGCCGGGGTGGCCGAAGGACGTCGGCGTGCCGGTGACATCCACGCCGTCTTCGCTGAAGGAGCCGGGCACATCGCTCGACACCGTCCTCGTCGGCACCGGCGACGCCGCGGAGCCGTGCGCCGGCGGGTACCTGTGGATCCTCCCGAGCGGCGCGCAGGACCTGGTACGGGCTCCCAACCCGTCGACCGACTCGGCGTGCGCGGCCGACGGCGTCATCGCGGGGATCACCGTCGGCACACTGGGCGGGACCACGGGCGCCGTCGCCGGGTCGCTCGGCCAGGAGACCTACGCCATGAACGCCGCCACGCGCGCCGTGCTGCCCGGGTTCCCGTGGTTCCAGGCGGACTCGGACTTCGCCACGCCCGCACTCGCGGACCTCGAGGGGAACGGCCAGAACCAGATCATCGAAGGAGGAGCCTCGACGGCCGGCGAGGCCTACGGCGTCCAGTACCGCGACGGCGGCCACATCCGGGTCCTGAGCGCCTCTGGGCGTCTCCTGTGCGTGGACACAACCGACGAGTCGATCAACTCCTCGCCGGCCGTCGGGACGTTCCTTCAGGGCACAGCGGTCGGCATCGTGGCCGGGACGGGGCCGACATACCCCGACGCCTCGCAGCACGACCAGGTCATCGCCGTCGACACGGGGTGCCACCAGGTGTGGGCGCGGACCCTGTCGGGGACAACCGGCTACGAGAGCCCCGCGCTCGCCGACGTGCTCGGCAACGGCCAGCTCCAGGTACTGGTCACGACACATTCGGGCGGCGTCTACGCCCTCGACGGCGCCAACGGCGCGACGCTCTGGCACACCCAGCTCGCCCACGACATCTTCGGGTCGCCGGTGACCGCCGCCCTCGGCACAGGCCGCCAGGACGTCGTGGTGGCCACCATCAACGGCTTCGACGTCCTCACAGGTGCAGACGGGGCGCTGCTGGACGGCACAGTCCAGGTGACAACCGGCTTCCAGAACGCGCCGCTCGTCACGCAGGACGCCAACGGCACGATCGGCATCACCCTTGCCGGGTACCAGCCCGACGGCAGCGTGGTCACCCACTACGAGATCGCCACATCGGACGGCGCCGACGTCGACGGCCCCGGCGCCTGGCCGCAGTTCCACCACGACCCGCAGCTCACGGGGAACGCCGACGCCCCGCTGGTCCGGGCCGTCCCGCCGTTCTCCACATACACGAGGATCGCCGGCGCGACACCCGACGCCACGGCCGCCGCGGAGCTCGAGCACCAGTTCGACGCGGCGGCCGGGCACTGCCCGGGCTCCACCTCGACACGGCCGGTCGTGCTCGCGACCGACAAGACGTACCCCGACGCGCTGGCAAGCGCCACGCTCGCGCGCAGCTTGGGGACCGGGACGCTGCTCACCTCCCCAGAGGAGCTGTCGTCGGCCGCGTCGTCGGCCATCGCGCAGGAGGGGATCACGCACGTGGTGGTCGTCGGCGGCACCCTGGCGGTGAGCACAGCGGTCGTCAACGCCCTCGAGGCGACCCGCGCCACCACCTGCGGCGGGGGAGCGGGGTCCGGCGGCCACGTCACGGTGACGCGCATCGCCGGGGCGACGGAGTACGAGACCGCAGCCGAGATCGCCGCGGCGGCGTCCGCCGGTGGTGTCGGCACCCTCGATCTGTCGGGCGCGTACGCCGGCACGAACACGACAGGCGGCGAGGGGAGGTACAACGACACGGCCGGCAGCGCGTCCGGCGCACCGGCCTCGAGCGGCGCCCTCGCGACGGCTGTGCTCGCGACGGGTTCGGGCTTCCAGGACGCCGAGGCCGCGAGCACCCTCGCCTACGCCGAGCGGCTGCCCATCCTCCTCACCACACCGACGAGCCTGTCCACACCGTCGCGCACCGCCCTCGGGTCGCTCCATGTCTCCCAGGTCGTGGTGGTCGGCGGGCCGTACGCGGTCTCCGACGCCGTGGTGTCCTCGCTCGAGGAGATGGGCGTCTCGGTGCTGCGGGTCGCAGGCAGGGACGCCACCGACACCGCCGTCGAGCTCGCCCGCCTCGAGACCTCGCCGGCCCCGACAGGAGCGGGGTGGCAGGGGACGGGGGACCTGACCGTCGCCCAGGGCGCCTACTTCAGCGACGGCCTGGCGGGGGCCGTGGTGGCCGCAGACGGGCCGTCGTCCAACGCGCCCGAGCCGCTCGTCCTGACCGAGAACCCGACTACGGTCGGCGCGCCGCTCACAAGCTTCCTGCGGACCGCCGGGACGACCGGCATCGGCGGCAGGGCCGTGACCCGCTTCACGGTGCTCGGCGGCGAGCTCGCGCTCAGCGCGCAGACCGTGGACCAGATGGGCGCGGACCTGTAACGTCGGGCCTGGTGGGGGGCTGGAACCTCGCGCAGCGCGTGGTGGGCGTCGTGGCGCTCGGCGCGGTCCTGTGGCTGGTCGGTGCCTACCTCACCGCCCCCGTGCCCTTCACCGGCTGGGTCGCCTACGCACCCTTGTCCTCCGGGCCGCTCCGGTCCCAGCTCGTCGTCGCGCGTGACGGTCTCGTGCCGCTCGGGAACCTCTTCGTCTGGCTGGGCCTCGTCCTGGCGTGGCTCGCAGGCTCGCTCTTCGTCCTGAGGAGCGGACGTCGCCGGTCGTCCTCGGGCGGCGCGGACTGACCGTGCGCGGTTGACGCCTGCTCGACCGCTACGGGAGACTTGGGGTCGATGACCTCCGACGGCCCCTACCTCGAGGTAGCCATCGCCTAGGCGCGTCGCCGACCCGCGCGCGCCGCACGACCGTCCACCTGGTGGGCGGTCGTTCCGTCTCCGGCGACGGCCTCCCGAGCCCGCCCACCGACCCGAGCCCGCCCACCGACCCGAGCCCGACCAGCGACCCGAGCCCGACCACCGACCCGAGCCCGACCACCGACCCGAAGGACCGACTCCCATGAGCCCCACCGGATCCGGACACGCAGCGGCCGGCCCCAATGGCGGCAGCCCTGCTCCGGCCGGGCGCGCCAGGGGCGCTCACCGCGTGGCGGTCATCGGGGGCGACGGGATCGGACCCGAGGTCGTCGCCGAGGCCCTGAAGGTGGTCGCTGCTGCGGGCGTGACCCTCGAGACCACGAGCTACGACCTCGGTGCCGACCGGTACCGGCGGACGGGCGAGGTCCTGCCGGACTCGGTCCTCGAGGAGCTGCGGGGACACGACGCCATCCTCCTCGGCGCCGTCGGGCCGCCCGTGGGGGACACCTCGGTGCCCCCGGGGGTGCTCGAGCGGGGGCTCCTCCTGCGGCTCCGCTTCGAGCTCGACCTCTACGTCAACCTGCGCCCGTTCCGCGCCGTGCCCGGCTCCGTGGCGGCGCTGGCTGCCGCAGGGGGAGCTGACGGTGCCCCCGCACGCGACGGCGCGTCCGCAGTCGACTTCGTGGTCGTGCGCGAGAACACCGAGGGCGCCTACGCCGGGGAGGGGGGGTTCCTTCGCAAGGGGACGCCGCACGAGATTGCGACCCAGGGCTCGGTCAACACGCGTCGTGGGGTCGAGCGGCTCGTGCGCTTCGGATTCGAGGTCGCCGAGCAGCGGGGCGCGCACGCCCCCAAGGTGACCCTCGTGCACAAGACGAACGTGCTCACCTTCGCCGGCGACCTCTGGGCGCGGACCTTCGGGGACGTCGCCGCCGCGCACTCGGGGGTCGCGACCGGCTACGAGCACGTCGACGCCGCATGCATCCACCTCGTCGAGCACCCCGACGCCTACGACGTGATCGTCACCGACAACCTCTTCGGCGACATCCTCACCGACCTCGCCGGTGCCCTGTGCGGCGGGATCGGCTACGCAGCCTCCGCCAACCTCCACCCCGGCGCCGTCTCGATGTTCGAGCCCGTCCACGGCGCGGCGCACGACATCGCGGGCACCGGCCGTGCGAACCCGGTCGCGGCGGTGTCCTCAGCTGCGCTCATGCTCGAGCACCTCGGCGAGGGGGAGGCGGCCGCACGCGTGCGCAAGGCGGTGGCGGACCTGATGGGGGCCGCCGCGCAGACCCGAGGACCGGACGCCCCCGGCTCGGGCATGCTCACTTCCTGGACCACCGCCGACATCGGCGACGCGATCGCAGAAAGGCTCTGACCGTGCCGATCACCCCCACGCAGAAGATCTGGATGGACGGCGAGCTCGTCGACTGGGCAGACGCCACGGTCCACGTGCTCTCGCACACCTTGCACTACGGCTCGGGCGTGTTCGAGGGGATCCGCGCCTACCCGACGTCGCAGGGCCCCGCCGTCTTCAGGCTCGCCGACCACATCCGGCGCCTCGCCGCCTCCGCGCGCGCGCTCATGATCGAGCTTCCCTACTCCGAGGAGGAGCTCGTCGAGGCGACGGCGGAGGTCGTGCGCGTGAACGGGATGCGCGACGGCTGCTACCTCCGGCCGCTCGTCTACCTCGGCTACGGCGAGATGGGGCTGAACCCGCTGCCCGCCCCCGTGAAGGTCTCGATCGCCGCGTGGCCGTGGGCGACCTACCTCGGGGCCGAGGCGCTCGAGCGCGGCGTGTCGGTGAAGATCAGCTCGTGGCGCCGCCACGATCCCAACGCGGTGCCGACCGCCGCCAAGGGCGTCGGCATGTACGTGAACTCGTCGCTCGCCAAGGTCGAGGCGCTGAAGGCCGGCTACGACGAGGCGGTGCTGCTCACCTCCGACGGGCGGGTGAGCGAGTGCACCGGGGAGAACATCTTCGTCGTGCGCGACGGCGTGCTCGTCACCCCGCCCACGTCGGACGCGGGCGCCCTCGACGGCATCACCCAGGACACCGTCGAGGTCCTGGCGAGGGACATGGGGATCGAGGTCCGCCACGAGCCCCTGATCCGCACCGACCTGTACCTCGCAGATGAGGCCTTCCTGACCGGCACCGCCGCCGAGCTCACCCCGATCCGGGCCGTCGACGACCGCCCCGTCGGCTCGGGGGCGCGCGGTCCCATCACGACCGAGCTGCAGCGGACCTACTTCTCGGTCGTGCGCGGCGAGATCGAGCGCTACAAGGACTGGCTCCACCTCGTGGACTGACCGGGCCGGCGTGCCAGCCGGCCCCCATGGGTCCGAGCGTGCGGGCCGGGCCCGGCGCGGCGGGTAACGTCGGTTCGCCATGACCCAGCCGAGCTTCGTGCCGATCTCCGAGGCCGACCAGGTCCGTCCCTCGCTCCGGCTCGAGGACGCGCGCCCGTGGGTGCAGGACCGGCCTGCCGAGCTCCGCTTCCCTGTGCGCCCAGGCGGGAGGCACCGCGGGACGCCCGGCCCCGACCAGGGCTACGCGCTCCGGCTGGCGGCCGGCTTCCGTGACCGGTTGCGGCTCGCGCCGGGTGAGCGCGAGGAGGACGTGGTCGTGGGTGCCGCCCTCCTGGCCGCCCGCCGTGCCGCCCTGTTCGGGAGGGCGCCGACGGTCCACGACGTCGAGACCGCCCTCGCTCTCTTCGGCTTCCTCGAAGAGGCCGTGCCCCAGGGGCTCGTCGAGGAGCGCCGCCTGGCGTTCTCGTCGGCCGCCCGGGACTACCACGTCCAGCGCGCGCTCGTGGACCGGGTTCCCGAGGCCGTCCTGCGCCTTCCCGCACCGCAAGCCGCTGCGTGGCGAGCCGGAACGGGGGCAGGGCGTCCGTAGGATCGGGCCCATGACCTTCGCCCTCACCGACGTCCAGCGGGAGTTCCGGGAGACCATGCGGCGGTTCTGCGAGGAGCGGATCGCGCCCAACGCCGCGGAGGCCGACCGCAGCGGGACCTACCCGTGGAAGTCCTTCGAGGCGTGCCGAGAGCTCGAGCTGCCCGCCCTCGGGATCCCCGCCGAGTACGGCGGCGCGGGGGCCGACATGGTCACCCAGGCGATCATGGCCGAAGAGCTGGCGAGGGTCTGCGCGTCCACCTCGGTGACGATGCTGATCTCCAAGCTCGGGATGCTGCCGGTGATGAACTGGGGGTCCGAGGACCTGAAGCGCAGGTACCTCCCGCGGGTCGCCTCGGGAGAGGTGCAGGCGAGCTACTGCCTCTCGGAGGCGGACGCGGGCAGCGACGTCGCGGCCATGTCGGCGCGCGCGGTGCGCGACGGTGACGACTACGTCATCACCGGGACGAAGTACTGGATCACGAACGCCGGGATCTCGGATCTCTACACGGTGTTCGCCAAGACCGACCCCGACGCGGGCCACCGAGGGATCTCGTGCTTCGTGGTGGAGGCGGACTGGGGCGTGAAGGTCGCCAAGTACGAGGACAAGCTCGGCTTGCGCGGGAGCCCGACGGGCGAGGTCGTGCTCGACGAGGTTCGGGTCCCCGCCGCGAACCTCGTCGGCGAGGAGGGCCGCGGCTTCCACATCGCCATGCACACGCTCGACCGCAGCCGCCCGACGATCGGGGCGCAGGCGGTGGGGATCGCGCAGGGGGCCATCGACTACGCGGCGAGCTACATGAACGAGCGCCGGGCCTTCGGCGCGCCCATCGCGGACTTCCAGGGCCTGCGGTTCATGCTCGCCGACATGGCGATGCGGACGGAGGCGGCCAGAGCCCTCGTGTACCGGGCGTGCGCGCTCGTGGACGACGACCCGGCGGGCGAGCTCGGGTCGACCGGCGCCATGGCCAAGTGCTTCGCGTCGGACACCGCCATGTCCGTGACCACCGACGCGGTCCAGCTACTCGGCGGCTACGGGTACACGAAGGAATTCCCGGTCGAGCGCTTCATGCGCGACGCCAAGATCACCCAGATCTACGAGGGGACCAACCAGATCCAGCGCGTGGTGATCGCCAAGAAGCTCCTGGGCTGACTGACGTCAACGAGTCCCCGGTGAAGCCGGAAGACCCCGCAATCACCCCTGGGCAGTCAAGGGGGAGCAGCGCCAACGTTGCTCAGCAGTCCGAACGCGGCGCGCCGACACCCCTCCGTGGCGCACGGAGAGACCCGGACCAGGCGATCCACCCGCGGGCGGTCGACACTGCGATCTGCCGTGGGATCGGCGGCCCGCAACCCAGCCGTGGTTGGAGACCGTCCGTTACTCCGTGCCCGAGGTCGCCGCGCTCGAGGCGAGAGACCGGAGCGGAAGGGACTCGTAGCCGCGGAGGACGAGCCGTGCCCGGCGAACCGGCCGCCCGGCGTAGGCGGGGCGGTCCAGCCGCGAGGTGAGCGCTTCGAACGCGACCTTGGCTTCGAGCCTCGCGAGCGCTGCCCCGAGACAGTGGTGGATCCCGAGCGAGAAGGACAGGTGGTGGTCGCGTCCGGGGCGACCGAGGACAACCCGGTCGGGCTCCGGGAAGACTCGTGGATCCCGGTTGGCGCCGCCGATCGCCACGACCACCGAGCTGCCCGCAGGGATCGGGGTGCCCGCCAGCTCGAGGTCCTCGGTCGCGATGCGTGAGGTGACCTGCACGGGGCTGTCGTACCGGAGGAGCTCCTCGACGGCCTCCGGCCACTTCTCCGGCTCCTCGCGGAGCTGTGCCCAGACCTCGGGAGCGTCGAGGAGCGCTGCCGTGCCGTTGGCGATCAGGTTGACCGTGGTCTCGAACCCCGCCACGAGGAGCAGCATCGCCGTTGCCACGAGCTCCGTCTCGCTCAGACGGTCGCCACCTTCCTCGGCATCGACGAGAGCCGAGAGGAACGTGGCGTCCGGCGACGCCCGGCGAGCGGCTATCAGCGCGCGGAGGTAGGCGGTGAGATCGAGCTCGGCTGCGACGACCGAAGGGTCCAGCTCGTCGCTCATCCGCGGTTCCAGGCCAGCGGAGAGCGCGTCCCCCCATCGGCGGAATGTCGCTTCGTCCCCGGGCGGGACGCCGAGAAGTCGGCAGATGACGGCGACGGGCAGCCGGTAGGCGAAGGCTCCGACGAGGTCGAAGCCGTCGCGGACGTCCACTGCGTCGAGGAGCGCGTCTGCCGTCTCGCGGACGAACGGCTCGATCAGGTCGACGGCACGTCGGGTGAATGTCGAGGAGACGAGCCGGCGGATCCGCGTATGGTCGGGCGGGTCCATGGTGAGGAGCGACGTCTCGTCGCCGAGCAGCCCGCTCCTCGGATCGTCGGCCGGGTACTCCGGCGCCCGGTAGCCCGGAAGGTGGGAAGGCGCCGAACTGAAGCGGGGATCGCGCAGGACGGCTGCGCAGGTCGAGTAGTCCGCCGTCGCGAACGCGCCGAGCGCGCTCTTCGCGAGCTGCCGCCGCCGGAGCCGTTCGTAGATCGGGTAGGGATCGCGCCGCCCGGCTCCCGTGAGCAGCGATGCCAGGGCATCCCCGCGCCAGGTGGCAACCCGGAGCATGAGGTGCGCCACACCCTGCTTCGCCACCTTCTTCGTCCGGGAGCTGAGGCCACTCGGTGCGCTCACCGCGACGCCGTCCCGCCGGTCGCCCTTCGGGATGTCGCCATCCCACGATTCCCCTGCCAGTCCATCCGCGGCTCCTACTCCCGGCTCGCCGGATCTCGGCCGGCCGTCCTTCAGATACCATCGTATAACAACACCCGACGGTATGCAATGAACGATGGGAGCTGGATGTGCCACACTGTTCCGGTGGCCCGTCTCACGCGCAGTGAGTCCAAGGCGCGCACGCGTCGACGCCTGATCGCAGAGGCGGAGCGGCTCTTCGTGGAGAAGGGCTACGCCGCGACCTCGCTGGAGCAGGTCGCCAGGGCTGCCGAGGTAACCAAGGGCGCCATCTACGGCCACTTCGCGAACAAAGAGGAGCTCCTGCTGTCGGCGATCGAGTCGGCGTCCCCACCCAGTTTCCCCGAGCTCTTGGACGACGCGCGTCCGGTCCGTGAGCGCCTGGAGGAGTTCGGTCGCCGTGCGGCGACGAGCGACGGGGAGTCGGACCCGAGACAGTTCGCCGCGTGGCTCGAGTTCCTCGCGGCCCTGCTGCGCAACGACGACGCACGGAGTCGGTACGGCGCGAACGTGCTCCGTCTGCTCTCACAGTACGCCGAGGCCGATCCCGTCCAGCCCGTCGAGGGGACGTCGGCCCTGGAGGTGTGGTTGATCGGAACCGCCCTGTCCGCCGGACTGCAGCTCTACGGAGTGCTCTTGCCCGAGTTGTTCGACGCTGACCTGCGCGCGAAGGCCGTGTCGCTGCTCGCCGGGTTCTACGAGGAGACAGACCAGTAGCTCCGCGCCGACCACCGCTGCACCGCCACGGTGCCTTTCGCGCGGGGCCTCGTGAGCTACCGAGCCGTTCGCGAAGCCGGCGGAAGCGGACACTCGAGGCGGTCGGGATAGTCGGGGCAGAGACGTCCCGTGACGAGCCATGATGCTGGCATGGCGCTCGGCATCCAGTGCATGTGCTTCGACACGACCGACCCCTCGGGCCTCGCCGCCTTCTGGCAGGCTGCTCTCGGATGGCGGAGAACGCACGAAGACGACGGGGAGGTCGTGCTCGAGCCGCCGGCGGGGAGTCCCCAAGACGGGGCCGCTCCAGATCTTCTGTTTCTCCGCGTGCCCGAAAAGAAGGTGGGGAAGAATCGTCTCCACCTCGACCTGCGACCCGAGGACCAAGCAATGGAAGTCGCGCGGCTCGAGTCGCTCGGCGCCCGCCGCGTCGATGTCGGACAAGCGGCCGACGTCAGCTGGGTGGTGATGGCCGACCCGGACGGCAACGAGTTCTGCGTCCTCCGGTCACTCGGCGGCGAGATCGCTGACTGATCTCCAAACAGCGGGTCGCTTATGGCGGTGCGCACCCCGAGGTGTCTCTCGGCCGGCGTCTTGCCCGAGTTCGACAGTTGCTGGGCACACACGACGCCAACGAGGGCGCTGACCGGGGGAGACGCGAAGGGCCCGGCGGTAGTGCCTGGGCCGGCCCTGCAGTCGGTCGGCGGGACCCCGGAGCGGTCTGGTGCTCGACGAGCAGTGGCGGCTCGCCCCGCCGGCTGGCCGTCACCGGGGATCACCACCTCGGATCCCCACCATCAAGCGGACGTCGTCGCCACTGCTCAGACGACCGGCACCGATCAGCTTGTACGTGGGGAGGGTTGTACGGGAGGCGAAGACCGTAGAGCGAACTGTGCGTGTCGAGAGGATCGACGAGAACTTCCCAGCCACTACGCCGGTAGAGCCTCGGTGCGGGCAAGTCCCGGCTGTGCGTGGTCAGTAGCGCACGAGCATGTGGGAGATTCGTGAGGAGGACGTCGTGGAGATGTTGTCCGACCCCCTGTCGCTGAGCGGACTCGGCAACAGTAAGTTCGACGAACTCGAAGTGCTCTCCGAGCCACTCACAAACGATCTCGGCTGGCGCGAGCTCCGCCACGTGCTCGGACCACCATTGTCCGCGCTGGCCCGTGTAGCCGTACGCGAAGCCGACGACGTCCTTGGACCGCGCGAACGCCACCGCGAGGCGGAACCCCGGACGCCGAACATGGGTCGGCAGCTGCTCGTTGGCAAAGCGTCGGAAGTCATCATCGGTTTCGCCGTACTCGGGAGCGCCGAATGCGGACCGGTAGACGTCGGCGAGCCCGCCGGTCAGCGCCAAGACCCTGTCTGCATCGGTCAGGAGTTCCACCTCGACGCGCATGAACGTGCGAGCCTACGCCCGACACTGGCATCGAGGCGACGGTCGTGACCTTTCTGGCCTGGCTCGCCCCACCTCGGACCGGCGAGCAGTAAGCGGGGTGTCCCACGCCGGCTCGACGCTCCAGCTGATCCTCGATCTCTCAGGGACCTTCGTGTTCGGGTTGAACGGTGCCCTCACGGCGATGGAGGCGGAGAACCTCGACATCGTGGGCGTCGTCGTGCTGGCGGTCATCACCGCGCTCGGCGGCGGCATCATCCGCGACGTGCTCATCGGATCGCTTCCACCGGCTGCTTTCAGAGACTGGCGCTACCTGGCGGTCGGCGGCGGCGCCACCCTCACCGCCTTGGCGCTCGAGTTCCACTTCTACAGCAGCGCCATCGCCATCGTGGCCGCCGTGCTCTGCTTCTCGATCCGCATGGCCGGCGTGCACTTCAACCTGAACATGCCCGTCTCGCACCCCAGCGTCACGGTGAAGCCACGCCCGACATCGGAGGAGGGCTCATGACCGTCACGCTCGGCTCGGTGTGGACCGCGACCAGCCCGGGAGTCACGCTCACGGGTCTTGCGTCGGGATGACCTCGCGAGCTCGGGTGCTTGCGGCCCGGCCCAGGGTGGCGCAGACGCCGACCAGGAAGGCGCGCAGGGTCGATTCGGCCAGGCGATGCAGCAGCACGCGGTCGAGGCTTCGCCCGAGCGCACCTCCGGGGGGCTCGTAGCGGGCCCGAAGCACCACCTGGGTCTGGACCGGCCCGAAGGGGGCCACCTCGAGGTCCGCGTCGACGCGCGGGAACAGCGACAGCGCTTCCGGGGCCGCCCAGTGAAACGGCACGAGCGCACTGTCACCGTGGTGACGCAGGGGCCCGGAGCGGATCTCCACCGTCTTGGAGAACACCGCCGGCCACCTCGCGGGACCGACCTTGGCCCGCAAGCTCTCTCCCTCTGCACGGGCGCCTTCGAGCGCCACCCCGAGCAGGGCGTCAGGGCCCTGGGGCTGCTCCAACAGCGACAGCACCTGTTCGTAGGGCTGGGCGATCACGAGGAAGTCCTGCACGAACACCGTTGTCAACCCCCCGGGCGGACGATCGTCACGGGGCAGGGGGCGTGGAAGGCGACATGGACGCTCACCGATCCGAGCAGCAGGCCGGCGAACCCGCCATGGCCCCTCGACCCGACGACCACCAGCTCCGCGCCCTTGGCCGCTTCCACCACGGCCAACGCGGGGGGCGCCTCGACGACCTCGCGCAGCACCGCTACACCCGGGTCCTCCCCCAGCACTTCGGCCAGCTGCTGCTCCAGCGCGGAAGAGTTCTCCTTCGCCCAGTCCTCGAGGCCTTGCTGCGGCATGGGGAGATAGCCGCCGTAGCTGAAGGTGGGGACTTGCCAGGCCCGCACCACCTTGAGCGTCGCTCCGCGCAGGCGGGCCTCGTCGGCCGCCCAGCGCAGCGCGGCAGAAGAACCCTTGGAGCCGTCGACTCCCACCACCACCAACCGCTCGGACGCCCCTGGACCCGCGTGCTGCCCACCCGTCGTAACGTCGTCACCGTCCATCGCCCTCACCTCCGTGCTCCATCGTGGAGCCAGCGACTGCGCGCCGGCCAGGGCCATTCGGCCCGTTCGGGCGTACCCCGCCCCGCGTCCTCCGCCGGATCGCTGCAGCCAGCCGACCTAAGCTCCCTGGCGTGGGCGAGGCTCGTCCCGAGCTCGAGAGGGCGCTGCTACGGGCGGCACCGGACGCCGTGATCGTGGTGGACGGCGCGGGGCGCATCGAGATGGCGAGCCCGGCGGTCGAGTCGCTCTTCGGCTGGGCTCCCGAGGAGATCGTGGGCCAGCCGGTGGAGCTGCTCGTCCCCGAGGACGCCCGCGCCCTGCACGAGCGCCACCGGAGCGCCTATGCCAGCCATCCCGCAGCGCGGGCGATGGGCTCGGGTCTGGAGCTGCGGGGGCTGCGGCGCGACGGGAGCACCTTCCCGGTCGACGTGAGCCTCGCCCCCGTGGTGCTCGACGGCACCCGGTGTGTGGGGGCGTTCGTCCGCGACGCCACCGAGCGTCGCCGAGGCGAGGACCTGTTGCACCACGTGAACGAGATCAGCCGCTGGCTGCTCGCCAGCCGGCCCACCGCCGACACCCTGGGCCTCACCGCCCACCGAGCCCGCGACCTCGTCGGCGGAAGTGCCGCATGGGTGGTGGTGCCGGTCGGCCCGGGCACCCTGGCCGTGGCCGCCGCCGACGGGGAGGGCGCCGAGGCGCTCCTCGGCGCCGAACTGTCGGACGAGGCCAGCCTGTCGGCCCGCGCCATGGCCGAGGGTGTCCCGATCCCGGTTGCCGACATGAAGGCGGAACCGACGGTCCTGGCTGCCGCCCGCACCCTCGGCCTCGGCCCGGGGATGTACCTGCCCATGGTGGCGGAAGAGGGTCCGATCGGCGCCCTGGTGGTTGCCCGGGCCGCTGGCCAGGACTCTTTCACCCCGGCCGAGACGAGCGCGCTGGAGATGTTCGCCTCCGCCGCCGCGATCGTCCTCGCCCTCGGGCGCGCCCGGGACGAGATCGAGGCGCTCCGAGTGGTCTCTGAGCACGACCGCATCGCCCGGGACCTCCACGACACCGTCATCCAGCGCCTCTTCGCCCTGGGCATGAACCTGCAGTCCCTGCAGCGTCTGGCAGATGGGGTGGTGGGCGAGCGCATCGGTGGCGCCGTGGGGGCCATCGACGAGGTGATCCGCGAGATCCGCGAGACGATCTTCGACCTGTCGCGTCCCGACACCGGCGGACCCGACATCCGCCGGCAACTGCGCCAGGTGGCGGACGAGGCCACCGCGCAGTTGGGCTTCGAGCCTCGCGTGCGCTTCCACGGGCCGGTGGAGGCGGCAGTCTCCGACGAGGTGGCCCCCCACCTCCTCGCTGCAGCCCGCGAGGCGTTGTCCAACGTGGCCCGCCACGCTCGGGCCCAGAGGGCCGACGTGCTCCTCTCCTTCAAGGACGGCTCGCTCGTCCTCAGCGTGGCCGACGACGGGGTGGGGACCTCGGACGGCCCTTCGGCTGGCCACGGCCTCGCCAACCTCGCCGCCCGCGCCGACCGGCTCGGAGGAAAGCTGCGCCTCGCTCCCCGCCACCCCCGGGGCACCGTCCTCGAGTGGTGGGTACCGAGCCGCTCGCCGTGAGCCGCCCACTTCGTCGTGAGCCCGGCTTCCAGGACGGAGGGGTGGTTCGGTCCGATTCGGTCCAACGGCGGCCTCCAAGCTGGGCTCCATGCCCCACCGGCCGCTCTCGAGCGCGTCGGCAGTCTCGGGCGAGTCTGCAGAATGGAAGAGGAGGGAGCCGACATGGGTGACTCCCGCTCCGCGATCAAGGTGTTCCTCCTCGACGACCACCAGCTTGTCCGCGAAGGGCTCCGCGCCCTCTTCGAGGCCGACGGGGGGATCGAGGTCGTGGGTGAGGCCGCGAGGGCGAGTGAGGCGCTCGAACGCATCCCCGCCACTCGCCCCCAAGTGGCCGTCTTGGACGTGAGGCTTCCCGACGGCAGCGGCGTGGAGGTCTGCCGACAGATCCGCTCGGAGAACCCCGAGGTAGCCTGCCTGATGCTCACCTCCTTCGCGGACGACCACGCGCTGATCGACGCCGTCTTGGCCGGGGCGTCGGGGTACGTGCTCAAGGAGGTGGGCGCCTCGGACCTGGTCGGTGACATCCGCAAGGTGGCCACCGGCCACTCCCTCATCGATCCCGAACTGGCCTCACGGGTGACGAGTCGGCTCCGGGCCCGCCGGCTCGAGGAACGCCAAGTCAGGCTCACCTCCCAAGAGCAGAAGATCCTCGATCTCATCGCCGAGGGTCGGACCAACCGCCAGATCGCCCAAGACCTCTACCTCTCCGAGAAGACGGTGAAGAACTACGTGTCGAACCTCCTCTCCAAGCTCGGCATGAGCAGACGCACCGAAGCGGCCGTGTGGGCGGTCCGACACAGCAGCGGGCCGGCGGGCGGCGACTAGACGAAGGTTCTGCACGCCAAGGCCGCCGGCATCCTGTCCGCGCAGCGAGGAGCTTGCGCAGCCTGCGTCGTCACGCGCTCCGTCTCGAGACGCGCGCGACGGCCGCCCGAGCGAGCGGTTCCACCGCCTCGTTCGGGTACGGCCAGACCGCGCTGACGTTGATCTCGCAGAGCACGTAGGTGTCAGTGCCCTCCGGGGTCTTGGCGCCGTAGAGGAAGTCGGCATCCCAGATCGCGGGAAGGTCGACGGTGTCGAGCCCGAGGGTTGCCTTCATCTCGGGCACCCAGTCGTCCTCCATGGTGCGCCGGAGCGGCTGGTACGCCACCGCGTCCGGGCCTTCGAAGCAAGACGGCGGGGTCGGGCGCCGAGCAGCCTCGCTGCCCGGGTCGAGGAGGCCCCTGGGCCACTGGTGGCAGAAGCCGACGACCTCGTCGTGCACGAGGTAGCAGCGGACCAGTCCCTCTTCGAGGCGTCGTTGGAAGGCGTGGTCGACGATGCTCTCGGACCAGGCGAAGTACTCCTCGAGGCGCTCGCAGAGGACTCCGAGCGCGATCTCCTCGGGCGGCTGCCCGACTCCGTCCATCGCGTGCTGGACGCGCACCATGGTTTCCGGACCGGGCCCGTGCTCCGGGCGGATCAGCTCCACCTTCCAGACGCCGTTGCCGCCGTTCCCCCGCGCCTGCTTGAGCACCCGTACGCCGTCCTTCCTCAACGCCTGGGGGAGGCCTCGCCGGAGTTCGGCGGCGTCGCGGTAGACGTGGGTGTCGGCGCCCCAGCCGACGTGGCGCGTCCAGAAGAGCACCTCCTTCGTGCCCATCCTGCCGATGACGTCAGGGTGGGCGGACACCCAGACCCCTTCGGCGGCGACGTGGCGGAGAAGGGAGTCGAGCACAGCCCGGTTGACCCCGTCCTGAATGGGATTGACCCACACGAGGACGCCGTCGAGCCCGAGGAGCTGGTCGCGCACGGTGTCGACGGCGTCCTCGGCGAACACCACGGGCTCGGCATCGACGCCGAGTCGTCGGATCTCCTCCATGAGGGGGATGAGCCGAGCGGCGCGGGCATTGCAGAGCGGTCCCGGCCCTCCGTCGCTGCGCCACAGGAGGCCGATCTTGGGGCGGGTGCCGGCTCGAAGGTCCCGCGCCCCTCCAGCGCTCGACTCGTGCGGCTGGTGCGGCTCGTGGGTCATCGAGCTCCGGGGGCCAGGGCGGCCGGTCAGCCCGTCTGCTGCGGGGCCGGCTGGCTGGCGCCGAGCGGAGCCTGGGCGTCGCGGAGCTCCTCGAGGGACTCGGCGGCCGAGGCGCGGCCCTTCGTCGTCACCGCCACGACGATCCCGACGGCGAACCAGGCGAGCGCGATCCACGGCGCGAGGATCGTGGGCGAGGACACCCCGTAGAAGGAGCCCCAGATCGCCCCGCCGGTGATGACGATGCCCACGACGGCTGCGATGGCGAGGCGCACCGGTCCCGGGTCGAAGCGCAACGAGCGGAGCGCGCCCAGGGACATGAGCAGGTACACGACCACGAGGGCGAACCCGCCGAACGTCGAGTTCCACGAGAACACCGCGAAGTAGTGGGGGGTCTTCGGCAGCGCGAACAACCCGGTCCAGAACTGGTTGAACACGAGGAACAGCAGACAGGAGCCGATCACCACGAGCACCGCACCGACCGGCGTGTCGTGGCGCTTGGAGACCGCGGCGAGGGGCGAGGGGAGGCGGCGGTCCCGGGCCATCGCGAAGATGCCGCGTGAGGACGAGACCGTGCAGCCGAGCGCCACGGCGAGCATGTCGAAGAGCACGACGAGCTCGAGGAGCCGGTCCACCCAGACGCTTCCGTACCCGCCTGCCGAGCTGGGCGCGCCCAGGGCGAAGAGCGGCGCTGTCGCCGCCTTGCTCAGGGTCTTCAGGCTGAAGTGGAAGCCGGCGATCTGCGCGTACGACGCGAGCACGTAGAAGACCATCGCGAACCCGACGGTGAACATGATCGCGACGGGGATGTGCCGCTTGGGTCGCGGCGTCTCCTCGGCCAGGTTGGCCGAGGTCTCGAAGCCGACGAAGAGGAGGACGCCGTAGAGGACGCCGAAGAAGATGCCCGACCACCCGTCGGTTGCCGAGGACGGGTTGAAGGGCTTGGCGCTGTTGGCGCTGCCGAGGTCGACCACCACGTAGGCGAAGAAGGCGGTCAGCACCGAGAGGGAGACGAGCGCCAGGCCGAGCTGGAAGCGGGTGGAGATCCGGACGCCGAAGTAGGCGACGACGAACAGGAAGGCGATCACGAGGAGGCTCCACGCCCAGTTCGGAAGCGGTGTGACGCCGAAGTCCGAGGCGATGGTGCTCTGCAGGTACCCGCCGATGAGGAGCACGAGGCCGCTCACGAGCGCCAGGATCCCTCCGTAGTAGAGCCATCCCGCGGCGACCCCTGCGCGTCGCCCCAGGCCTTCTGCCACGTAGTCGTACAACGAGCCCGCCGCGTGGATCCGCTTGGCGTAGCGCGTCACGACCCAGCCGAGCGCGAAGACGCCGATGGCGGCGATGATCACCGAGATCGGCGAGGCGACGCCTCCACCCTTGCCGGTCGCGCTGATGATCCCGGCGACGAGCGGGATCAGGAAGGCCGCCGAGAACACCGGGCCGAGGAAGCCGACGGACTGCGCGACCACGTCGGGCAGGGACAGCTTGCGCGCGCCGAGGTGCTCGTAGCCCTCGGTCCCGGGTGCCGGCTGCGCCGCCTGGGTGTCGGTTCGAGTCATCGCGTCCCCCCGTCCGTCGTCACCGCTCCGTCGTCACCGCTCCGTCGTCACCGCGCCGCTCCGGACCTCACGGCGTGATCCCGAGGATCCGCAGCGCGTTGGAAGAGAAGATCTTGTCGAGCTCGTCGGGGTCGAGCCCGGTCGATTCGATGTCCGCCATCGTGTCGCTCACGACCTTGGGGCCGCCGAGCGGCATGTCGGTGCCGAACAGGACGTGGTCCGGCCCGAAGAACTCGATCGCGCAGCGCACCGCGTGCGGCGCGCCGAACATCGCGGTGTCGGTGTAGAAGCGCCGGAAGAGCGCGATGGGGGTGTCGGTGAGCCGCGCCACGATCTCCTCGCGCCGGTCGTCCTCGACGGGGGAGGCCAGGCGTCCGGAGAAGTGCGGCACCATCGCTCCGGCATGGTGGGCCAGGAACCGGAGCCGGGGGTAGCGGCCGACGACGCCGCTGTAGACGAGGCGGGCCATGCACGCCGACGTCTCGTACGGCCACCCGAGCGACCACCAGATGCCGTACTTGGACCGGTCCTCGACCGGGTAGTCCGCCCAGCGCGGGCTGCGGGTCGGGTGGATCCACAGCGTGGTGGCGAGCCGGTCCGCCTCGGCCAGGATCGGCTCGAACAGCGGGTCATCGAGCGGTCGGCCGAAGACGTTCGTGTGGACCTGCGCGCCCGAGGCGCCGAGCTCCTCGACCGACCTGGCGAGCTCGGCTGCGGCCGCGTCGGGGTCGCCCATGGGCAGCGCCGCGGCGAAGCCGACGAAGCGTCCCGGGTGGCGCGCCACCAGCTCGGCGAGCTCGTCGTTGACCAACCTCGAGAGCGAGGCGGAGGTCGCGGCGTCGCCCATCTCCTCGATCGGCGGCACCGCGAGCGTGAGCACCTGGCGGTAGTCGGGGAAGGGCTCCATCACCCGCCAGCGGGCGTCGAGATCGGTGAGGGCCGGGTCCTCCCGGATCCACGGTGCGTACCCCTCGACGCGCTCGGACAGCGTCCCCGCCGCGACGGCCCGGTCGAGGTGCTCGAGGTACCGGGGCGGGAGGATGTGGGCGAAGGCGTCGATCTGCACGGGCCGCTCAGCCCCCCAGCTCGCTCAGAACGTCCCCCAGCTCGCTGAGAACGTCCTCGAGCGCCGCGGTCGTCGGCGACGGGCCCACCACGACATGATGCCCCATGCCGGCACGGCGTGCCGTCGACGGGCCCTGCGACTCCGGGTCCTGGCGACTCCCGGTCGTTGCGACTCCCGGGCCCTGGCGGGGCTGCGTCTCTCAGCGGGGCGTGAACGGCGCGCCGTGGCCCGGCACGATGAGGGCGGGGGCGCCGTGCGAGGAGCTCCGCACGTGAGCGCTCGAGGCGCGCCTGGTCCGAGGCGAGCGGGTCCACCTCGGGTCCGTCGGCGGACCACCACAGGTGGGTGCACGCGACGAGGCCGTCTGCGGTCTCCACGAGCGTCGTCACGTCCTCTTCGGTGTGGCCCGGCGTCGCCATCAGCCGGACCGACGGGGAGAGGGACCGGTCGTCGGCCGCGGCTTCCTCCCAGATGTCGTCCTTGTAGACCGCCCAGTGGTCGTGGAACCGCGCGTGCTCGAACAGCGCGGCGTTGAGGGTGTGGTCCGGGTGGTGGTGGCTGAAGACGACGTCGGTCACGTCTTGTGGTCGCGTGCCGAGCTCTTCCAGCCTGGCGAGCAGGGCCGCGCGGTCGGCCACCATCCCCGGATCGACGACGATGATCGCTCCGGCGTCGCGCACCAGCGTGATCGTGCTCGCGACCCGCTCGTCGGCGTAGCCCGTCGACACGATGTCGACGCGGGCGGTCAACGGACGGCGCCCCCGACGAGCTCCGTGCCGAGGATGGCGCGCCATGCCGGAGGGTCGCTCGCGCCCTCCGTGACGAGCACGAGCACCCGGGTGCCTGTGCCCACGAGCGGGCCGAGCGGTGACGCACGGCCCTGGCGTCGCAGGGCGAGGAGCCCCCCGACGGCGGCCGCGCCGGTCTCCCCGGCCTCGATGCCCGAGGCGGCGAGGAGGCGCACCGCCTCGCGGGCCCAGTCGTCGTCGATGGTCACGAACCCCGCCAGGCCCCTGGAGACCCGCGGCCACGCGACCGGCGACGGCGTGCCGCAGTTCAGCCCGACCATGATGGAGTCCTGCGGACCGCTCAGCGTCACGGGCTTCCCGGCGAGCGCCGAGGCGGTGACGCACGCCGCACTGGTGGGCTCGACGCCGATCAGCGAAGCGGCGGAGGGTCCGTGTGCGAAGCGCGCGACCGCCGCGGCAGCGAGGGCGCCTACCCCGACGGGCACGACGACCACCTGGGGCCCGGGACGTCGCGCCGCCGCCAGCGCGTCGTCGATCTCGGCGAACATCGTGCGGTACCCGTCGATGACCCAGCGCGGGACGTCGACGTAGCCCGGCCAGCTCGTGTCGCTGATCACGAGGCAGTCGGGCCCCTCCTCTCGGGCGGACCGGGCGACCGCCTCGTCGTAGCCGCCGTCGACGACTACGACCTCGGCGCCCTCGCGCTCGATCCCCTCGATCCGGGCGGCGCTCGTGCCTGCGGGGACGAAGATGCGCGCGCCGAAGCCGAGCCACCGCGCCATGCGGGCGACGGCACGACCGTGGTTCCCGTCGGTCGCGGCAGCCAGGCGCAGCGGGAGGAGCGGCGTGCACCGCTCGGCGAGCTCCTCGACGTCGGCCCAGTCACGAGCGCCGTCCGAGCCGGCACCGAGGCGTTCGCTGAGGGCGCGGTAGGTGGCCCACGAGGCGCCCAACATCTTGAACGACGGGAGCCCGAGCCGAACGGACTCGACCTTGACCAGGAGCTCTGCGACCCCGAGCGACGAGGCGAGCCGGGGGAGCGAGACGAGCGGGGTCGGCTCGTACCCGGGCAGCCGGCGGTGGAAGGCGAGGACCTCGTCGCTCCCGGGCGCCCCGCCGGCTCCTGCGCCACCGTCGCCCGCACCCCCTTCGGCGAGGGGGTTCGCCAACGCGCGGAAGCCGTAGCTCACGGTGTCCACCCGCTGAAGGCGTCGATCATCTGGCGGACGTCGCCGAGCGGGTACAGGATCGGGCAGGTGCACCCGTGGGCGACGTAGTCCGCCACACGCGCGCGCGCCTGGTCGGGGGTGCCCGAGGCCGTCAGCATTCGGACCACCTCGTCGGGGACGAGCTTGGAGGCGGCCTCGACCTGCTCGTGGGTGGCCGGCCACGTGAGGACCTCGCCGACGGCGTCGAGGAGGGACTGGGGGACCCCCGAGGCGCGCATGATGTGGGGCTGCTGGCCCAGGTACTGGGTGACCATGAGCCGCGCCATGTCGAGCGCCGTCGTCTCGTCCTCGTGCACCGAGCAGACCACGAGCTGCGGGCGGTCGAGGTCCTCGAGCGTGCGGCCCGCGCGGTCGAGGCCGGCGGCGAGGCGCTCGAGCGCCCGCTCGTTGTAGTCGGGGGAGACGAGGTAGTTGAGCACCACGCCGTCTGCGATCTCGCCCGCGAGCTCGAGCATGCGGTCACCGGTGGCGCCGATGTAGATGGGCACGTCCTTGGGCCTGCGCTCCTGGTAGACGTAGTCGAGCTCGACACCTGTGAGGTGGACCCACTCACCGTGGAAGGTGACGGTCTCGTTGGCCAGGAGCGCGCGCACCGCCCTCACGACCTCCGCCATGACGGTGAGCGGGTGCGTCCGGGTGATGCCCACCTTGGCCGCGAGAGGGTCCCACCAGGCGCCCAGCCCGAGGAGCACGCGCCCGGGCGCCAGGTCGTCGAGGGTGGAGAACGTGGCGGCGAGGCGCGCGGGGTTGCGCGACCAGCAGTCCGACACGCCGGAGCCGACCTTGATGCGCTCGGTGACCGCCGCGTAGGCGGCGAGCGGCACGGTCGCCTCGCGCACGAGCCGGCTCTCGGCCTGCCACACCGCCTCGAAGCCGCGCGCCTCGGCGTAGGCGGCGTAGGTCATCCCGTCGCGGATGGAGTGCGCGTCCTGGAGGTACAGGGCGGTCCTCACGAGCCGTCTCCGACGTCCTCCTGGCCCGCCGCGGCCCCGGCACGCATCGGCAGCGTCGAGCGGAACCTCCCATCGGCGTCGTGGAGGGCCGCCGCGACGGCGCCCGCCGTCGGGACGAGGCCGATCTCGCCCACGCCCTTGATGCCGTAGGGGGAGCGCGGCTGGGGGACCTCGACGAGCAGCACCTCGACGGGGGGCACGTCCTTGGCGCGCAGGATCCCGAGGGAGCGCAGCGTCCGGTGGGTGGGGAATCCCCGCTCGTCCGCCGGGAACTCCTCGGTCAGGGCGTAGCCGAGGCCCATGTGCACCGAGCCCTCGATCTGCCCTTCGCAGAGCATCGGGTTCACCGCCCTCCCGACGTCGTGGGCCGCCACGACGCGCTCGATGGCGAGCGTGGCGCGGTCCATGACGACGAGCTGCGCCGCGTAGCCGAAGGCGGAGTGGATGGTGGGGTGCTCCACCTCGCCCAGGTGGTGGGTCCAGTCGACCCGGTGCTCGCCCACGTAGTCCACCCCGGGGGCGCAGCCAGCCGCCTTCGCCACCCGGCAGGCGTCGGCGACGGCCCCGGCGCCCATGAGGGTGCCCCGGCTCCCGGTGGTCTGCCCCTCGCCCAGCTCGCGCGAGGTGTCGACGCGCACCACCACCCGGGAGGGGTCCACCCCGAGCTCCTCGACGGCGACCTGGAGGGCGACGGTGTGCACACCCTGGCCCATCTCGGTCCACCCGTGGCGGACCTCGACCGTCCCGTCCTCCTCGAAGCGGACGACGGCGCGCGTGACCTCCTTGAACCCGTTGCCGAGCCCGCTGTTCTTGAGGCCGAGGCCGATGCCCACGGCCTTGCCCGCGGCACGCGCGGCCTCGTAGCGCTCGGCCAGCGCGTCCAGGCACCGTTCGGCGCCGGCGCACCCGTCGTCCATGACCTGCCCGGGACCCCAGACGTCGCCGGGGTGCACGACGTTGCGCTTTCGGATCTCCCAGCCGCTGATGCCCACCTTCTCGGCGAGTCGGTCCATCACGCCTTCCATCGCGAACTGCGCCTGGTTGGCGCCGAAGCCGCGGAAGGCGCCGCACACCGGGTTGTTGGTGCGCACGGCGACGGACTCGACGTCGACCGCCGCGAGCCGGTAGGGGCCCGTGGCGTGGCCGGCCGCACGCTCGAGCACCTTCATCCCGACGCTCGCGTAGGCGCCGGAGTCGCCGACCATCCGGGCGCGCAAGCCGGTCAGGTGCCCCTCGGCGTCGCAGCCCGCCCAGTACTCCATCTTGATGGGGTGCCGCTTGGCGTGGACGAGGAAGCTCTCCTCGCGCGAGAGCGCGCACTTGACCGGCCGGTGCAGGAGCCAGGCGGCGAGCGCCGTCTGCGCCTGGTTGGACATGTCCTCCTTGCCCCCGAAGGCGCCGCCGTTGGAGACCAGCTCGACGTGCACGCGGTCGCGGTCCACCCCGAGCACCGAGGCGATCTGGTCGCGGTCGTCCCACACCCCCTGGCCGCCCGAGTAGACGTGCAGGACGCCGTCTTCGCGTGGGACGGCCAGGGTGCACTCGGGCTCGAGGAAGGCGTGCTCCACCCGCTGGGTCTCGAAGACCTCGTGGACGACGTGCGCGCTGGAGGCGAGCGCGGCGTCGACGTCGCCGCGCGCGTAGGCCGAGCGCGACAACACGTTCGAGTCCGTCCCCCACACCGCCACCTCCTCTGCGGCCATCGCGGCGAGCGGGTCCGTGAGGGGCGCGAGCACCCGGTACTCGACCGCCACGAGCGGGGCGGCGGCCCGTGCCTGCTCCCGGCTCTCGGCGACGACCACGGCGAGCACGTCGCCCGCGTAGGAGGTGCGGCCGCCCTCGGGGATCATGATCGGCCAGTCCTTCTCGATGATCCCGACGCGCAGCTCGCCCGGGACGTCGGCGGCGGTGAGGACCGCGACCACCCCGGGCGCCGCGCGGGCGGCGGACGTGTCGATCCGCAGGACGTCCGCGCGCGCGTGGTCGGTGAACCTGAGCGCCGCGTGCAGCATCCCCGGCACGCGCAGGTCGTCGACGTACCCGCGCTCGCCGAGCGCGAGGCGCTCGGCCTCGTACTTTCGGACCGACGCGCCGATGCCCGCACGGGCACCGTCGGCGCCGCAGCCGGCCCTCTTCGGCAGCGTCCCGGTCGCGACCGCCTCGATGGCGTCGAGGATCTTCACGTAGCCCGTGCAGCGGCAGAGGTGCGCGCCGAGGTGGCGCGCCATGTCCTGCCTCGTGAGCGCCGCGCCCTTCTTGTCGATCTGTGCCTTGGCCCGCATGACGATCCCGGGGATGCAGAAGCCGCACTGCAGGCCCCCGCACGCGGCGAAGGCCTCGGCGTAGCGGCGGCGCTCGTCCTCGGGGAGCCCCTCGAGGGTGACGACCGACCGCCCGGCTGCCTTCTCGAGCGGGTACTGGCAGCTCACCTGCACCTTGCCGTCGATCATGACGGTGCAGCAGCCGCACTGCCCCGACGGCGAGCAGCCGTCCTTGGCCGAGGTGAGCCCGAGCTCCTCGCGCAGGGCCGATAGGAGGTGCGGGTGGTCCGCGCGGAGCGCGACGCGGCTGCCGTTCACCGTGAGCTCGACCACGGCGTGCTCGGCCGTGCGGTCCAGGAGGGTCATCTCCCTGCCTCCTTTGCTGGCTCCGTTCCCGGCGGCCCGGCGCCGCCGTCGGGGTCGCAGATGCGGCCGTAGACCTCGGGGCGCCGGTAGCGGGCGAAGTCGAAGAGCGTGCCCTTGTAGCGCGCGCACCACTCGAGGTCGCAGTCCGCGACGACCACCTCGTCGCCCGTGGTGAGCGCCTGGGCGACGATCTGGCCAGACGGTGCGACGATCGCGCTCTGGGCGAGCGAGTCGACGCCCTCTTCGATCCCGCCCTTGGCGGACGCGACGACCCACGTCCCGTTCTGGTAGGCCCCGGCCTGCATCACGAGGTGGTTGTGGAAGCCCGCGAGCGCGTCCTGGGAGGGGTCCGGCGCGTAGTGGATGGGCGTGTTGTAGCCGCACAGGATCAGCTCGACGCCCTGGAGACCCATGACCCGGTACGTCTCGGGCCAGCGGCGGTCGTTGCAGATCATCATGCCCACCCGGCCGCCGAAGGCGTCCCACACCCCGAAGCCGTCGGGCCCGGGCTCGAAGTAGTACCGCTCCAGGTGCTGGAACGGCCGCCACGGCTCGTGCCGTTCGTGGCCGGGGATGTGCACCTTGCGGAACACCGCGACCGTCGACCCGTCGCGCTCGACGAGGACGGCGCTGTTGTAGCGGTGGCCGTCGGGCGTGAGCTCGGCGTACCCGAGGAAGAAGCCCACCCCGAGCGCGGCGGCCTCCTCGAAGAGCGGCTTGGTGACCGGCCCGGGCATCTCGGTCTCGAAGAAGCGGTCCGCCTCGCAGAGGGGCTCGGTCCACCAGCGCGGGAAGAAGGTCGTGAGGGCGAGCTCGGGGTAGACGACGAGCTCCGCCCCGCGGCGCGCGGCCTCGTGCAGCAGCACGCCCAGCCGCTCGACCACGGCCTCTTTGGGTGTGGCGAGGCCGATGGGACCGAGCTGCGCGGCGGCGACCCGGACGCGGCGGCTCACGGGCCGCTCCCCGCGACGACGTCGTCCTCGGCGAGCCGGAGGAGGACGTGCAGCAGGACGTTGGCGCCGGCTTCGATGTGCTCGGGCGAGGTGAACTCCGCCGGGTTGTGGCTGATGCCGCCGGCGCTCGGGACGAACACCATGCCGGCCGGGCACATCCGGGCCAGCATCTGCGCGTCGTGCCCGGCGCCCGAGGGGAGCCGCCGCACCGGGTGGCCGTGCTCGCGCGCGGTCTTCTCGACGAGGTCCACGATCCTGTCGTCGAAGCGGACGGGGTCGAAGCGCGCCAGGCGGCGGCGCTCGACGCCCACGCCCTCGTCGCCGGCGATGCGGTCGACCGTCTCGGCCATGCGCCGCTCGGCTCGAACGAGCGTCTCGCCGTCGGTGTTGCGCAGGTCGATCGTGAGGGCGGCCCGGCCGGCCACCACGTTCACCAGGTCCGGGCGCAGGTCCAGCTTCCCGACGGTCGCCACCTGGTCGCCGCCGAGCTCGAGCGCGAGCGCCCTGGCGGCGACGGCGATCTGGGCGGCGGCGAAGCCCGCGTCGTGCCGGTACGCCATCGGGGTCGTGCCGGCGTGGTTGAACTGCCCGGAGAGGACCACCTCCTGCCAGGAGATGCCCTGGACGCCGGTCACGGCGCCGATCACCTCGCCGTGGCGCTCGAGGACCGGCCCCTGCTCGATGTGCAGCTCGACGTAGGCGTGGGGCGCGAGACCGGGGCAGGGGAGGCTGCCCAGGTAGCCGATGCGCGCGAGCTCGTCGCCGAGCCGGGCGCCGTCGATCCCCACGAGGTCGTAGGCCTCCTCGAGCGCCATGCCGCCCGCGTAGACGAGACTGCCCAGCATGTCGGGGGCGAAGCGCGCCCCTTCCTCGTCGGTGAAGAAGGCGACCGCCATCGCCCGGCGCGGGACGACCCCTGCCGATGCGAGCGTCTCGAGCACCTCGAGCCCGGCGAGGACCCCGAGGTTGCCGTCGTAGATGCCGCCCGTCGCCACGGTGTCGACGTGCGAGCCGCACATCACGGGCGGGCCCGCCTCGCGGCCCTCGAGGAGGGCGATCACGTTGCCGATCGCGTCGACCTGGACGTCCAGGCCGAGGTCGCGCATCCAGGTGACCACCAGGTCCCGCCCCTCCCGGTCCTCGTCGGTGAGCGCGAGGCGTGCGCAGCCGCCGTCCCCGGTCGAGCCGACCCGACCCAGCTCCTGGAGGCGGGCGAGGAGCCGCTCGGCGTTCACCGCCAGGTCCACGCCACCAACTTGCCCCGGCTTTGACGATCTGTCAAGGTTTGTTTGGACTGGTTGTCAAGTTCTGGCCCGGGGTGGGAGGCAGGCGCGGTGCGGCAGGTACGGGTGGAGTTCACCGTGGAGCCGTTCCGGGAGGGCGAGCTCGGGGTCCACGTCGACGCCGCCCTGCGCTCGCTCACCGAGGCGGGGTTCTCCCCGGAGGTCGGGCCGTTCGGCACGGCGGTCGAAGGCGACGCCGGCCCCCTCCTCGAGGCCCTGGCGCGGGCAGCCGCGGCGTCGTTCGAGGCGGGGGCGTCGGGGATCACCCTCACGGCGCGCGTGGCCGGCGGCGAGGACGCCGAGGCCTTCCTGGCGGCGGTCCGCCCGGTCGCGCGCGCGCTCGGGGGGCGGGTGGTCCCCGCGGAGCGCATGAGCGCGGCGGCGGTGCCCCTGGTGTGGAAGGGACGGGTGGTCGGCGGGCTCGAACGGGCGGCGCCGAGCGACCTGCGCAACGGCCTTGCGAGCTTCGTCGCCCAGATCGAGTCCGAGCTCGGCGCCCAGCTCGCCACACTGAGCCGCGTGGACAAGCAGCGCGCCGTGCGCATGCTCGACGAGCGGGGGGCGTTCGCCATCCGCAACGCCGTCGACGAGGTCGCCGACGCCATGGGCGTGAGCCGGGTGACCGTCTACAACTACCTGAACGCCACGAGGTCGGCCTCAGGCGACTGAGCGATCCCGAGACCCGCCGGACCAGGTCCCCTTGGTCTACTTGGTCTACGCCTCCCCGTCGGCGGGCTCCCCGGGGTTGTCCTCCCCGGGCTGCTGTTCGTCGGCCAGCTCGCCGGTCCCGTCCAGCTCGCCGGTCCCGTCCCGCTCGCCGGTCCCGTCCCGCTCGCCGGTCCCGTCCCGGTGAGCGAGGAGCTCGTCGATCTCGGCGATGCTGCGCGCTCTCGTCCTCGCGAGGGCGGCGAGCGCGTTGGGGAGCGTGTCTCCCTCCGCCACGCGCCGCCTGGCAACCGAAGCTCGATAGGGCATCTTCGTGCCCTACCCCGCCCCGGCGCCGGCGACACGCCCCCGCGATCCCGGGCACCGCCCAGGCGTGCGGGCAGGCCTCAGAGGCGCTCGAACAGCCGCCTCGCCTGCTCCGCGGCGCGGGCGCGCACCTCTGCGGCATCCACCTTCGTCGCGGTGCCGCCGGCGAGGACCTGGGTGTCGCCGACCCACACGTCGAGCGCCCGGACGCCCGGGGTGAAGGCGAGCCGCCAGGGATCGTCCACCTCGGCGTAGCTCCAGCGGACCCGGTCCTGGAGCGCCTCGGGCACGAGCGCCCAGCCTTCCTCGACCCAGGCCCACACCTGCGGCGGGGTCGTCGTCACGTCGTCCTCCCTGGCCTTCACGTAGGCGATCCGGAACTCCTCGAGCATGTCGGCGCCGATCCCGTCGCTGCCGAGCACGACACGGTCGGGCCAGCTCCGAGGACGCGCGTAGCCGACGCCGTTGTGCATGTTCGAGCGGGCGCAGTGGGCGAGCGTCGAGCGGGCGAACGCCTCGGGGACGGGCCGCGGGAGGTGGACGCCGTGCGCGAGGAGCCAGTCGGCCTGGACGAGGGGCCCGAGACGTCTGACGGCCTCCGCGTCGACGGTGCCCTCGGCCACGTGCACGTGCACGCCGACGCCGAGGTCCCGGGCGAGCCCGGCCGCCGCCTCGAGCGTCGCGTCCGAGCACGTGAAGGCCGCGTGCACCCCGACCATGCCCCGCCCGCCGGCACGGAGGAAGCGCTCGTTCTCCCCAAGGCCGCGCCGCGCGCCGTCGGGTCCGTGCCGGTCGGTCACGCCGTAGCAGCAGCGGACCCGGACCCCCACCTTGGCGCAGGCGTCGGCGATGACGTCGAGGCTTCCCTCGATGGCCGACGGCCCCTCGTGGTGGTCGACGATCGCGGTCGTCCCGCACTCGAGGGCCTCGAGCGCGCCGAGCATCGCCGACCACCGCAGCATCTCGGCGTCGAGCGCCGCGTCGAGCCTCCACCAGATCTGCTCGAGGATCTCGACGAACCCGGTCGGGGTGCGAGGCGGCGCCGGCATCCCGCGCGCGAGGGCCGAGTAGAGGTGGTGGTGCCCGCAGACCAGCCCGGGGGTGGTGTCCGCCACGGGCCGCAGCCTCGCCGCAGCGCCCCCGAGGTGTCAACCATCTGCCGTCTCCCGACGCCGCCGGCCTCCGTCCGAGCGTGCCGGCGTGCCCGCCGCCCGTCCGGCGGTACAGTCGCCGCCCTGTGGAGCACGGCGCGGCCGGCACGACGGACTGGGTGATCGAGGGCGCCGCCGTCGCGACGGTCGACGGGTCGGACACCGAGCACCCGAGCGGCCACCTCGTCGTCTCCGGCGGCAGGATCACCGCCGTCGGCCCGGGGCCCGCACCCGCGGGCGCCGTCCCTCCCGGGGCAAGGCGGATCGACGGCGCCGGGTGCCTCCTCACGCCGGGCTTCGTGAACACCCACCACCACTTCTCCCAATGGCTCACGCGGGGCATGGCGGCGGACTCCGGCCTCTTCGGCTGGCTGACCGAGCTCTACCCGTGGTGGTCGGGGATGGACGCCGAGCTCGAGCACGCAGGCGCCCTCGGGGCGCTGACGGCGCTCGCGGCGAGCGGCTGCACGACCACGATGGACCACCAGTACGTGTTCCCGAGGGCGGGTGGCGACCTGCTCGCAGCCGAGGTCCAGGCGGCGCGCGAGGTCGGCGTGCGGTTCCACCCCGCGCGCGGCTCGATGGACCTCGGCGCCTCCGCGGGCGGGCTCCCGCCCGACGACGCGGTCGAGGACACCGACGCGGCCCTCGCGGCGACCGACGACGCCATCTCGAGGCACCACGACCCCGCACCCGGCGCGATGGTCCGGGTCGCCGTCGCGCCGTGCTCGCCGTTCACCGTCACGCGTGAGCTGATGAGCGGGGCTGCGGCGCTCGCGAGGCGCCGGGGTGTCCGCCTCCACACGCACCTGGCCGAGACGCGCGACGAGGAGGCGTACTGCCAGGAGCGCTACGGCTGCACGCCTGCGCAGTACGCCGAGTCGCTCGGGTGGCTCGGTGCCGACGTGTGGGTCGCCCACGGGGTCCACCTCACAGCGCGCGCGCAGGCGAGGCTCGGGGCAACGGGCACCGGCGTCGCGCACTGCCCCAGCTCGAACGGGCGTCTCGGCGCCGGGATCGCGCCCGTCCCCGAGCTGCGCGCGGCCGGGGTCCCTGTCGGGCTCGGCGTGGACGGCTCGGCGTCCAACGAGTCGGGCGAGCTGTGGGGAGAGGTGCGCGCCGCGCTGCTCTTCGCCCGTGCGCGGGCAGGTGCCGGCGCCCTCGGGACCCGGCACGTGCTCAGGATGGCGACGATGACAGGCGCGCGCTGCTTGGGGCGCGACGACGAGCTGGGCTCCCTCGAGCCGGGGAAGCTCGGCGACGTCGCGCTCTGGCGGCTCGACACCGCCGCCCACGCCGGCATCGCCGACCCGGTCGCCGCGCTGACCTTGGGGGCGCGCCCGCCGCTCGCGCTGCTCCTCGTCGGGGGGCGCGCCGTCGTGGAGGACGGGGAGGTCTGCACGGTCGACGCCGACGTCGTCGCGCGGGGGGTCGAGGCCGCCGCGCGGACCCTCGAGGCGCGCCGCGACGGCGCACGCGCCGGTGGTTGACACCTCCGGGGACGCGCGTCCACAGTGAGCCGCTGCCGGCGGGCGACCGCCAGGCGCCGGCGGACAGGAGGGACAGGAGGGGTGGTGGAGGACTTCATCCGTGGCTTGCCCAAGTGCGAGCTGCACGTGCACCTGGAGGGCACGCTCGAGCCGGGGATGGCCCGGGCGCTGGCGGCGCGCCACGGCGGCCCGTCCGGGGGAGGGGAGGTCGACCTCGGCGCCCGTCCGGCCACCTTCTCTGGCCTCGCCGACTTCCTCGGCGCCTACTACGCGGCGATGCAGGGGCTGCAGGACGAGGCCGACTTCTACGAGCTCACCACCGCCTACCTCGAGACGGCAGCGCGCCAGGGCGTCGTCTACGCCGAGATGTTCTTCGACCCACAGGCCCACACCGCGCGCGGCGTCCCCTTCGACGCCGTGGTCGGCGGCATCCACCGCGCCCAGGAGGACGCCCGGGCGCGTGGCGGGCCCGACACCGCCCTCGTGATGTGCTTCCTGCGCGACGCGCCCGTCGCCTCCGCCGCCGAGACGCTCGAGGCCTCGCTGCCCTACCGCGAGCGCGGGTGGATCCTCGGGGTAGGGCTCGACTCCGACGAGCGGGGGCACCCGCCGGCGGAGTTCGCAGAGGTGTTCCGCTCCGCCCGCGCCGCCGGCTACCGCCTCACGATGCACTGCGACCCTCGACAGGAGGACTCGGTCGCCCACCTGTGGCAGTGCCTCGAGGTGGTCGGCGTGGAGCGCATCGACCACGGGATCGAGTGCCTGGCGGACCCCGCGCTCACCGCCGAGATCGCCCGCCGCCGCATCGGGCTCACCGCGTGCCCCCTCTCGAATCTCAGGCTCTACGGGACGTTGATGGCCGACTCGGTCACCGAGCTCCTCGCCCGGGGGGTCCTCGTGACCCTGAACTCGGACGACCCGGCCTACTTCGGGGGCTACATCGCCGACAACTTCGCCGCCGTCCAGGAGGCGGCCCGGCTCTCACGGGCCGAGATGGCCCGGCTGGCGTCCAACGCCTTCGAGGCATCGTGGCTGACAGCCGAGCGCAAGCGGCGCTACCTGGCGTCGGTCGACGAGTACCTGGCCTGATACAAAACATTCAAATCGCTCCGCACTGATTGACAGTCTGTTCAGTTCCGGGCAAAGATCCTCCTCGTGCGGGTCGCGCCTGTCGCCCTCCCCGGCACCGTCGCCGAGGCGGTCCGGGCACTGACGGAGGCCCCGGGGGCTCAGCTCCTCGCGGGGGGGACGGACTTCTGCGTGGAGGTGAACTTCGGCCTGCGGCGGCCTCCGGCCGTCGTGGCGCTGCGGCGCGTCCGGGAGCTCAGGCGCTGTGAGGTGACCGAGCGCCGCGTGGTGATCGGCGCCGGCACGACCTACACGGACATGGCCGCACCGGAGCTCGCCGGGGCGCTGCCGGCCCTGGCCGCCGCGGCCCGCACCGTCGGGTCCCCCCAGATCCGCAACGCCGGCACCCTCGGCGGGAACGTCGCGACGGCGAGCCCCGCCGGCGACACGCTGCCCGTGCTCGCCGCGCTGGACGCCCGGGTCACGCTGCAGGGTCCCGACGGCGAGCGGACGGTCCCGCTGCCAGAGGTGGTGACCGGGGTCAAGCGCACGTCGATCGCGCCCGACGAGGTCGTGGTGCGCGTGGAGGTCGACCGCCCCCGTGGCCACCAGCAGTTCCTCAAGGTCGGGACGCGCAACGCCATGGTCATCGCGATCGCCTCGGCGGCCGTCGTGGTCGACCTCGAGGCGCGCCGGGTCCGTGTCGCCCTGGGGTCGGTGGCGCCGGTCCCCGTGCGGGCAGGAGATGCCGAAGCGCACATCTCCGACGCCATCGACTGGGGGGCGAAGGACGGCCCGCGGGCGTCCGAGGCCGCCGTCGCGCGTTTCGGCGAGCTGGTCGCTGCCGCTGCGTCCCCGATCACCGACCACCGCAGCACCGCGGAGTACCGCCGCAGGGCCGTGCAGGTGATCGCGCGCCGGGCGCTCGAGAGGTGCGTCGCACGTGCCGCCTGAGCCGGACGCCGTCCTCCGAGCGGCTGCCGAGCCGTACCCGGCCGCCGGCCGCTACGAGCTCGAGGTGAACGGCGTGCGCCGCGAGGTCAGCGACGCGTGGCTGGGCGAGTCGCTGCTGTTCGTCCTGCGCGAGCGGCTCGGGCTGCCGGGGTCGAAGAACGCGTGCGAGCAGGGCGAGTGCGGCTCCTGCTCGGTCCTCCTCGACGGCGTCGTGGTCTGCGCCTGCCTCGTCCTCGCCGTCGACGCCGTCGGCAGCAGCGTGCAGACCGTCGAGGGGCTGAGCGCGGCGGGCGAGGTCGCCGACATCCAGGCTGCCCTCGTCGAGGCGGGCGGCGTCCAGTGCGGCTTCTGCACTCCCGGCTTCGTCGTCGCCGTCCACGACCTCCTCAGCCGCAGGCCGGATGCCGACGACCTGGAGGTGCGCGAGGCGCTGTCGGGGAACCTCTGCCGGTGCACCGGCTACGGGCGGATCCTCGAGGCGGTGCGCAGCGTCCAGCGCGCCCGTGCCGGCGCGACCGGAGGCGCCAGTGCCCGTGCGTGACGCGTCCGGGGCGACCGGGGTGGCCGAGCGCGTGGCCGGCCGCGAGGTGCGCGACCGGGTCGGCGACGACGCGGCGCGTCCGGACGGCGACCAGAAGACCCGAGGGGAGTTCGCCTTCTCCTCGGACCTGTGGATGGACGCGATGCTCTGGGGCAAGACGCTCCGCAGCCCGCACGTGTCCGCCCGGATCCTGTCGATCGACACCTCCGCGGCGCTCGCCATGCCCGGCGTCCGGGCGGTGGTGACGGCGGCCGACGTCCCGGGCCGTCCGACCTTCGGCCTGGAGGTCCCGGACCAGCCCGTGTTCGCCTCGGACGTCGTGCGGTACCACGGCGAGCCCGTGGCGGCGGTGGCCGCGGACCACCCGGAGGCCGCGCGGGCCGCCACGGAGGCGATCGCGGTCCGCTACGAGCCGCTCGCGCCCGTCGTGGACCCCGAGGCGGCGATCGGCGCCCCCCCGATCCACCCCGACGGCAACGTCTTCCGCCACCTCGTCATCCGCCACGGCGACCCCGCGGCCGAAGGCGAGGTGGTGGTGGAGGGCGAGTACGAGGTCGGCATGCAGGACCAGGCCTTCCTCGGCCCGGAGTCCGGGCTTGCGGTGCCCGCAGAAGACGGCGGGGTGGACCTGTACGTCGCGACGCAGTGGCTGCACGTCGACCGCGACCAGATCGCTGCGAGCCTCGGCCTGCCCCCCGAGCGGGTCCGCCTCTACCTCGCAGGCGTCGGTGGCGCCTTCGGCGGGCGCGAGGACGTGAGCCTGCAGATCCACCTCTGCATGCTGGCCCTGCGCACCGGCCGGCCGGTCAAGATGGTCTACGGGCGCGACGAGTCGTTCTTCGGGCACGTGCACCGCCACCCGGCGCGCATGCGGTACCGGCACCACGCCACCCGCGACGGCGACCTCGTGAAGGTCGAGGCGCGCATCGTGCTCGACGGCGGCGCCTACCTCTCGTCGTCCAACGCGGTCATCTCGAACGCGTCGTGCTTCGCGGTCGGCCCCTACCGCGTCCCCAACGCCTTCATCGAGGGCTACGCCGTGCGCACGAACAACCCGCCGTGCGGGGCGATGCGCGGCTTCGGCGCCGTGCAGGCGTGCTACGGCCACGAGGCCCAGATGGACAAGCTGGCCGCGGCCCTGTCGATGGACCCCGTGGAGCTGCGCCTGCGCAACGCGCTCGAGCGCTACGACCGGCTGGTGACCGGCCAGGTGCTCACCGGGGCCGTGCCGGTGCGCGAGGTCATCCGCGCGGCGGCTGCGCACCCGCTCCCCGAGCCAGCCGGCGCGTCGGCGCCGATGATGGCCCTTCCCGGCGGCGCGGGCGCGACGGCCGACCCGGCACGGGTGCGCCGCGGCGTGGGCTTCGCGGCGAGCATGAAGAACGTCGCCTACTCCGAGGGCTTCGACGACTTCTCGACGGCCCGCCTCCGGCTCGAGGCGGGGGTCGACGGCGTACCGGTGGCGACGGTGACGATCGCCACCGCCGAGGTGGGGCAGGGGTTCGTCACGATCGCGCGCCAGATCGTGCGCGAGGAGCTCGGGATGGCCCGCGTCGTGATGGCACCGGCGAGCACGGTCGACGTGGGGTCCGCGGGGTCCTCCAGCGCCTCACGCCAGACGTGGATGAGCGGAGGAGCGCTGCAGCTCGCCTGCGCGGCGCTCCGCAGCGAGCTCGTCGGGCGCGCCGCCGAGCTGTGGGAGTGCGCCGCCTCCCAGTGCGTCTTCGAGGAGGGAGGCGTCGTCCGTCGGACAGGAGGCGAGCGGCTCTCGATGCAGGAGCTGCTCGCCCCGGCGCCGCTCGAGACCGTCCAGGAGTACCACCACCGCCCGACGAAGGCCCTCGACGCGGACGGCCAGGGCGACGCCCACGTGTCGTTCATGTTCGCCGCGCACCGCGCCGTCGTCGACGTGGACCCCGAGCTCGGCCTCGTGCGGGTGGTCCAGGTCGCGACCGGCCAGGACGTCGGGCGGGCGATCAACCCCGTCCAGGTCACCGGGCAGATCGAAGGAGGCATCGCCCAGGGGATCGGCCTCGCGGTGATGGAGGAGATCGTGGTGACCGAGGGGAGGGTGCGGAACCCGTCGTTCACCGACTACCTGCTGCCGACCGTGCTCGACATGCCCGAGGTGCTCGCCACCGTCGTGGAGGAGCCCGAGCCCGACGCCCCCTACGGCGCCAAGGGGGTCGGCGAGCCGCCGACCATCTCGTCTGGGCCCGCGGTCCTGGCGGCCATCCGTGCCGCCACGGGCCTGCCGGTCGAGCGCGCCCCGGTCCGCCCGGAGGACATCGCGCTCTGCTGGGGCGAGCCGTCCCGCGGCGCGGAGCGGTAGGGGGGGCCGGGCGACCCGGCCGTTCAGGGTCGCGGCCGGACCGCCCGCACGAGCGCGTCCAGTGCGTCCCGCGTTCCCTCGTCGGTCGCGACCGGTCTTCGCACCTGCTCTGCCCGCTCGACCACCAGGCCCGAGCCCTCCAGGCTCTCGACGACGTCGACGGCGCGGAACAGGACGTCGGGGTCCTGGGGGCCTCCCACCCCGTGCGCGAGGTTGTCGGCGTCGTGGCCGACCACGAGGAGGTGGCCTCCGGGCGCGACGGCGCCTGCTGCGGTGCGCAGCACGCGCCGGCGGTCCGCGCTCGGGAGGTGGAGGTACAGGACGCAGACGAGGTCGACGCGTGCGGCGGGCACCCAGGTTCGGACGTCGGCCTCGATCCAGTCGACCTCGACCCCGCGTGCCGCCGCGAGCTTGCGTGCCTTGGCGAGCGCGACGGGCGAGAAGTCGACGCCCTGGGCGCGCCATCCGTGCTCGGCGAGCCACACGGCGTTGCGGCCCTCGCCGCACGCGACGTCAAGGACGCTCCCGGGCGCGAGGTCGGCGGTCGCCTCGACGAGGAACCGGTTCGGCTCGGCGTGCCAGAGGAGCTCGTCTCCGGCGTAGCGGGCGTCCCAGTCCTCGCGCTCCATCACGCCACCGTCGCGTCGGTCCCCGGGCGCGGCGCGCGGGGAGACGGGCCGGCCACGTCGCTGCCGCGGCGCCCCCCGCCGGCGGCCGCGGCGGCGAACTGGTCCTCGGAGGCCTCTGAGCCTGCGGGTGGGGCTCCGGCCGTCATGGCGGCAGCCTCCCACGTCCTCCAGCGGCGCCGGGTCCGGAGCAGGACGACGACCCCGGCGACGGCCAGGGCGACCCCTGCGGCCTCGACCAGCACGTCGCCGAGCTGGCCCGGGTAGGCGAGCCACAGCTTCTCGTCGAGCACCCGCTCGATCCCCCACAGCACCATCCCCGTGCCGACCACCGCCCCCGACGGCGGGTGCGCCATCCCCTCGCCGAGCGCGCCGGCGGTGCCGGCGGCAGCCCGCCGGATCCGGCGCTCGACGTACAGGAGCACGCAGAAGATGGCGAAGTCCTCGGCGGACTGGAAGATCGGCACCGGCAGCCGCTTCCCGACCTGCCCGGCGTAGTACATCCCGAACCACTGGTGCGTGGGATGGCCACCCCCTGCCACCATGAGCTGGGGACCGAGGAGGCGCCCCATGGACCAGGCCGCGGCGAGCACCGGGGCGACGATGTCCATGGCCGCGCCGAAGCGGAGCTCGGGGCAGCGCCGCCGCACGTAGGCCACCCCGGTCGGGACGGCGAGCAGCAGGCCGCCCCACGAGGACAGGCCGCCGTGCCAGATGGCGAAGACCTGGGCCGGGTCCGCGCGGTAGTAGGAGAGGTTGGCGAGCACGTGCATCGCGCGGGCCCCGACGATGGCGGCGACGGTCACCGCGATGAACAGCCCGAGCACCCAGTCGGTGCGGTAGCCGCGCGTCTTGAGCCGACGCTCGAAGTAGCGGTAGGCGAACCAGAAGGTGACGGCGAGGCCGATCCCGTAGGTGTGCAGCAGCAGCGGGCCGAGGTGGAAGGCGACGGGGACGGGCCTCACCGCTCAAGTATCCCCCGCCGGGGCGGGGTCCGGGGCTACGGCCGGCCGGCCCCGGCGAAGTCTGTCCCGAATCGGACCGGGTCGAGGCGGACCACTGTGCCCGGGTAGGTCGCCTCGACCATCATCCCCCCGCCCGCGTACATGGCGACGTGGGTGCTCCCGCCCGGCCCGTAGAAGAGCAGGTCGCCGGGCTGGAGGTCGGAGATGGGCACCGGGGTGCTGTCTGCCATCTGGGCCCCCGAGTAGTGGGGGAGGTAGACCCCGGCCTGCCCCCAGGCCCAGGCCGTGAGGCCGGAGCAGTCGAACCCGACCCCGGGGTCCTCGGCGCCCCACTCGTAGGGGACCCCGAGCTGGGACTCGGCCGCCCGCACCGCGACGGACCCCGCGCCCCCACCGGCAGGCGGCGGAGGCGGGGCCGACGGCGCCGGCGCGGCGGTGAGCACGCGCTGCGCGGCAGCCTGCGCCGCGGCCGCCGCGGCGGCCTGCTGGCGGGCGATCAGTGTCGCGATCTGGCCCTTCACCTGGGCGAGCGCCGCACGCTGCTGGCTCTCGAGCGCCTGGGCCTGCTGGAAGGCGTCCTGCGCTGTCGCGACGGCCTGGGCGGCCGCGGCGTCCTCGGTCCCGAGGGTCTGGCGCTGCGCGGCGAGCTGGGTCACCGCCGTGTGGAGCTTCGCCATCGAGGTGCCCAGGTCCCCGGTGACGACCTGGTTGTACACCGAGGAGTCCATCGCCGATGTCTGGCTGCCCGAGAACAGGGCGCTCACCGCGGCCGACGCGCCGCCCGAGACGTAGGCCTCGATCGCCGCCTTGTGCAGGGTCTGCCGGTCCTTGGCGATCGAGGCGAGGGACTGGTCGATCTGCGCGGTGGTGGCGCGGATCTGTGCGTCGAGCTGCGCCTTCTTTGCGAGGGCCGCCTGGTAGCGCTGGTCCAGCGCGTCGATCTGCCTGCCGGTCTGCGCGATCTCCGCCTCGAGCTGGCCGGCCTTGGCCTGCTCGGTGGACAGCGGGCTGGCGGCCCCTGCGGAGGTGGCCACTGCGGCGGGCACGGCCACGGCCAGAAGCCCCGCGACCGGCAGGAGCCGGAGCAGGCGAGTGGGCTTCGGGCGGCGCGTCGACGGGCGCGAGCTCCCCCCCAAGTCAGTCACAATGCGCCAGATTCTTACCCAAATGGTCGTCCAAGGCAAGGCTGTTTGGGGAAATCTTTTCCACAAGGTCGCACCCGTGGTGGGAAATTCCCTCTGTCTTCCCTGGTCAGAGCTATATTTAGGTTACCGAAATGTCTGTGGACGTTACGATTCACGCGCAATATGACGCAGTCGACGTTACGTTGCGCTACCGTCCCTGGTCATGGGAGACATCGTTGAGTATCCGAGCAACGGTGGGACCGGGCAGGGCTACCTCGCCGGGGGCGGAGGCCCGGGGATCGTCGTGATCCAGGAGTGGTGGGGGCTCGTCGACCACATCAAGGACGTCTGCGACCGCTTCGCCGCCGCGGGCTTCTGCGCCCTCGCGCCTGACCTCTACCGAGGGAAGGCCACGACGGAGCCCGACGAGGCGGCGAAGGCCATGATGGCCATGAAGCTCGACCAGGCCGCCAAGGACATGAGCGGCGCGGTCGACGAGCTGCGGCGCCGGACGGGCCGCGACGGCGTGGGCGTGATCGGGTTCTGCATGGGCGGGGGCTTGGCGCTCGTGCTCGCGTGCCAGCGCCCCGACGCGGTGCGGGCGGTGGTCCCCTGCTACGGGGTCATCCCCTGGCCCGATGCCCAGCCCGACTACTCGAAGCTCACCGCCGTGGTGGAGGGCCACTACGCCGAGCTCGACGACTCGGCCCCTCCCCAGGCCGTGCACGACCTCGAGCGCCAGCTCCGGGACCTCGGCAAGGACGTGACGATGGTGATCCACCCGGGGACCCAGCACGCCTTCTTCAACGACACCCGTCCCGAGGTCTACGACGCCGCCGAGGCGGCCAAGCTCTGGGACTCGGCGCTCGAGCTCTTCAGGTCCAGGCTGTAGGCATGTCCGAGCGGTCTCGCGCGCTGCCGAGGAGGTCGTGCCTCTCCACCCCGGGCGCGACCGAGAAGTTCCTGGCCAAGGCGCCGTCGGTCCCTGCCGACATGACGTTCTTGGACCTGGAGGACTCGGTCGCACCCGCAGAGAAGGTGTCGGCGCGCCGCAAGGTCGTCGACGCCGTCAAGAACCTCCCCTGGGACGACCGCGTGCTGTGCGTCCGGGTGAACGCGTGGGACACCGAGTGGACCTACGGGGACGTGATCGAGGTCGTCGGCAACGCGGGGGAGCGGCTCGACGAGGTGATGCTCCCCAAGGTCCAGTCGGCAGCCGAGGTCGTGGCCCTCGACCTGCTGCTCACCCAGGTCGAGAAGAACTGCGGCCTCCCGGTCGGGCACGTCGGGATCGAGGCCCAGATCGAGACCGCCCGTGGGCTCATCAACGTGGAGGAGATCTGTGCCGCGTCGGCGCGGCTCGAGACGGTCATCTTCGGTCCCGCCGACTTCGCCGCCTCGATGGAGATGCCGGTGCTCACCGGAGGCGTGGCGGTCGCCGGGTACCCGGGGGACCACTTCCACTACGTGTTCTCGAAGATCCTCATGGCAGGGCGGGCGAACGGCCTGCAGGTGATCGACGGCCCGTACCTGTACGTGCGCGACCTCGACGGGCTGCGGGAGTTCTCGCAGCGCACGAGGCTCCTCGGCTACGACGGCAAGTGGGCGCTCACCCCCGACCAGGCAGCGGTCCTGAACGAGGTCTACTCGCCGACCCAGGAGCAGTTCGACCGCGCCGTTGACATCCTCGAGGCTTATCGCCGGGCGACCGAGGACGAGCGCAAGGGCGCCGTCATGTTCGGCGACGAGATGATCGACGAGGCGAGCCGCAAGATGGCGCAGAAGTTCGTCGCGCGCGGCGAGCGCGCCGGCCTGCGCCGCTCGACGGACCGGACCGGGGCCTGACCCGCGCTCAGGCGGACGAGGTCCCGCGTGCCTCGTCCACGAGGCGCCGTGCGATGACCTTGAGGGCCAGCGTCTCGTCGGCTCCCTCGAAGATCGAGAGCACCCGCGCGTCCACGAAGTAGCGGCTCACCGGGTACTCCTCTGCGTAGCCCATCCCGCCGTGGACCTGCATGGCCTCGCGGGTGACCCACTCGGCCGCCCGGCACGCGTACGCCTTGGCCATCGACGCCTCGAGCGCCCCTTCGTCCCCGGCCATGCGGCGCGCGACCTCGTAGGAGCACTGCCGGGCCGCCTGGATCACCGCGGCCATGCGCGTGAGCTTGACCCTGGTGAGCTGGTAGTCGGCGATCGGCTTGCCGAACACCTTGCGCTCGGACGCGTAGGCGAGCGCCGCGTCGTAGGCGGCCTGCATGACCCCGACGGCCCGGGCCGCCGTCTGGAGCCGTCCGTTCTCGAACCCCTGCATCTGGAGGTAGAAGCCCTTGCCGAGCCCGTCGGCTCCCCCGACGAGGTTCTCGGCGGGCACGCGCCAGTCCTCGAACGCCAGCTCGTAGGAGTGCATGCCGCGGTAGCCGAGGGTGTCGATGGGACGGCCCTCGAGCTTCCCGCCGCCGTCCTGGCGCAGCACGAACCCCGACCCTGTCGCCGGCTCCTTGTCGACGACGAAGAGCGACAGGCCACGGTGGCCCTTCGAGCGGTCGGGGTCCGTGCGGGCGAGCAGCATGAGGACGTCGGCGCGCGCCGCGAACGTGCACCACGTCTTCGTGCCGTTCACCACCCACCCGTCGTCCACGGGCTGCGCCGAGGTCACGATCCCCGCGACGTCGGACCCGTAGTCGGGCTCGGTCACGGCGACGGCGGCGAGGAGCCTCCCGGCCGCGATGGCCGGCAGCCAACGACGCTTCTGCTCCTCGGTCCCCCCGTGCACGAGCGCGCGCGTGAGGATCTCCGGACGCGTGATGAGCGAGCCGCCGATGCCGAGCGATCCCCACGAGAGCTCTTCGGTCGCGACGACCATGGCCATGTAGTCGCCCTCGCCGCCCGTCGCGTCGCCGCCGTAGCGCTCGGGCACCGACAGCCCGAAGCCGCCGAGCTGCGCGAGGCCGGCGATGATCTCCTCGGGGATGTCGGCGTTCGTGCGGTGCACGCGCTCTGCGTGCGGGCGGATCTCGCTCTCGGCGAACCTGTGGAACGTCTCGCGTGCGAGCTCGAGCTCCTCGGTCAGGTGGCGGGGGCCGGTCTCGCCGCAGAGGGCGGCGAGGGTCTCGGGGTCCCGGTGGCGCGCGACGAAGCCAGCGGCCGGCTCGAGCACGTGCGGGTCGACCCCCCACGCGGCCGCGCGCCCGACGAGGCGCGCCTCGAGGTCGGCGACCACGTCGGCGACGAAGGCGCACGCCAGCCTGCCCTCCACCTCTCCGTGCTGCCCGTAGCGGACCGCGGCCTGCGCGGTCGCCACGGCGGCGGCGGCGTGCGCGACGTCGTAGGCGAGGACCTGCGCGCGGTCGACCCCGGCCTCCGCCATCGCCGCGACCCCGTGCTCGACCACGCGCGCCGCGCAACCAAGGGCCTCCGCCGCCTGGTCGAGCTCCATCGTCACGGCACGCTACCGTCCCGGCGCGCGACCACCGTGACGAGCGGCGGGAGGACGACGGCGTCGTCCCCGGGGTCGACCCCGGTCAGCGCCTCGAGGTACGACGCGACCGGCCCCGGCCCCGCGCCCGCCTCCGACTCGGCCCACGCGTGCTCGATCACCATGCCGGCGCGCCGCACGAGCGCAGGCACCAGCGCGCCCACGTCGGGGTGGAGGGCGTCGGGCATGGAGAGGGGGAGCCCGTCGACGCGCCCGGCGGAGGTGACGGGCTCCTGCACGACGACCCAGCCCCCGGGGCGCACGGCGTCGCGCATCGCGGCGAGCACGGCGCAGGGATCCTGGACGTGAAGGAGGAGGAAGCGGCAGTAAGCGAGGTCGACCGGTTCGGGAAGGGCGAGGTCCTCCGCGCGCTGGGTGAGCACGACGAGCTGGCGTGGCGCACCGGCTGCAGCGGCGACCTCGCGTGCCGGCGCAAGGTCGTGGTCCACCGCGTAGACACGACCCTCCGGGCCGACCATCCGTACGAGCGCAGCCGCCACCTCACCGGTGCCGGCCCCGACGTCCGCCACCTTCCAGCCTGCGCCGACACCCGCGCGTGCCAGCGCGGTGGCGAGCGGCCGGCCGTAGACGTCGCCGGGGAGCACGTCGCCGGGGAGCACGTCGCCGGGGAGCACGTCGCCTTCGGGCACCGGGGAATCCTGGCACGGCCCGAGGTGAGTAGCCTCGGTCGCCGTGAGGGTCACGATGATGCTGTGCGACGCCGCGCAGGTCGCGGACGGGAAGCTCTACATCCTGGGAGGCGGCTGGTCGATGACGGGTCCGGACCCGGTGCCGTCGGCGGTCGCGCTCAAGATCGAGGTCGACTGGGGCGAGGCGGAGCGGACGCACCACTGGGAGCTGTTCTTGGAGGACGCGGACGGCCGGCCGGTCCTCATCCAGACCCAGGACGGGTCCCAGCCGGTCGAGGTCAGAGGAGAGTTCTCCGTGAGCCAGCCGCCCTCGGTCCCCGAAGGCTCGCCCATCGACGTCGCGCTGGCGGTCAACATGGGACCCATCCCGCTCCCCCCGGCGTCGCGCTACACGTGGCGCCTCACCATCGACGGGGAGGCGCTGCCGGGGGCGGACCTGCGGTTCACCACCCGGCCGCGCGTGGCGGCCGGCGAGTAGCCGCCGCTCAGACGGGCTTGCCCCCCTTGCACCACGCGTTGTCGGGCACGCCCTCGCAGGGGTCCGGCATCGTGGCGAGGTCCTTGGGCAGCGGATGGAGGACGACGCCGGAGGTGGTGGGCCTCGGGTAGACCGTCCCGTTCGGGCACAGGCCGCACCCCGTGTCGCACTCCACCTGGGCGAGGAGCGCCCCGCCGGTGTCGGCTCGCCGACTGAGGCCGTGGCAGCGCGGCTGGAGCCGCTCGAGGTCCGCCGGCACGCTCGAGTCGGGCGCGTCGTTGCCGGCGAAGCAGTTCAGCGGCTCGTGCCCGAAGAGGGTGATCTGCCCGAAGTCCGCGTCGGCGGGGTTCTCCCAGTACCCGTTGTGCGTGAAGGTGTTGTGGAGGAGCGCGTCGCCTTCAGGGTCGTAGACGCACCCGAAGCCGGCCACCTCGTGCCCGCCGCTCCCCGCACAGGTGACGCCCCGGAAGGGGTGGTCCTTGTCGGGGAACGGGACGAAGAGGACCCCCCACGCCCCGTTGTCGGCGAAGGTGTTGTCCATCACCGTGTCGTTCCTCCCGCCCGAGACGGTCATCCCGGTGCCCACCGGTCCGGCGCTCGCGTAGCCGCCCGGGGCGACGGGGGCGTGCGCGTCGTTGTTGTCCTCGACGACGTTGTGCATGAAGACCCAGCACGAGCGCGTGTGGGTGATCGGGCTCGTCTCGTGGCCGGGGCAGTCTCCGTCCTGGGGCGGAGGGGGATCGCTGTAGATCTGGGTGTTGGTGTCGAAGCCGTCCTGGTTGTGGTCGAAGCGGGAGTGCTCGATCACCACCGCGCCGCCCGAGTTGGTCCCCGAGTAGCCGAGCGCGTTGTACTCCATCCAGGCGTGCGTCACGGTGATGTCGCACGCCTGCTGGCACGCGCCGACGTACATGCCCGCGTCGTCGAAGTTGGAGGCGTAGATCTCCGACCATCCGGCGGGCCCCGCGGCGCTGTTCGCGAAGATGCCGTAGGTCGGCGCGACGGTCGGGTTCCCGTAGTAGGTGGTCGTCGCCGTGAGGTATGTGCCCCAGTAGCGGTGGAGCCCGATCCGGCCGGTCTCCGAGCCGCCGTTCCACCAGACGCCGTTGCCCGATGCGCCCTTGCCGCCGAGGAAGTTGCACACGGTCAGGTACTGCACGGTCACTGTGCCGGCGCGGTAGATCACGATGCCGTTGTTCCCGTAGCTGCCCCCGGCCGGGTCGGGAGGACCGGGGTCCTGGGCGGAGGCGGCCGGGTCGCACGGGGACGACCCCGGCTCGGTGCCGTCGACGATCACCGAGGAGCGGTCCATGCCCCGGATCGTGAGGCGCGGGGTGGTGACGAGGACGGCCCCGAAGTCGCCGAGCGCGGCGGCGCGCGGGGTCGGAGGATGCACGAGGTCGTCCTGTGTGTGGTAGTCGCCGGGCCCGATCAGGATGGTGTCGCCGGGCTCCGCGGCGTCCACGGCGGCCTGGATGGTCGAGTACTGGCCCTTCCGGCCGTCGAACGTGCCGACCAGCAGCACGCGTGGGCGGTGGCGCGCACGGCGCACCGCCGGCGAGGTGGCGCCGAGGGCGTCGTGACGCTCCCCTCGCAGAGCGGGCGCGGAGGGTGGCCACATCACGCCTCCGAGGAGGCTCCCGACCACGCCGGCGACGAGGCCAGTCGCGCAGGCGCCGAGGAGGCGCCGCCACGCCGGCAGCTCCCCCCGCGGGTCTCCGTGCATGTCCCCCTCCGGAGCACTCCGTCCGGGGCCGCTCTCCCGGACCGCGGCACGCTAGCAGGCTGGACCGGCGCCGTACCGGCGTACTACACCCTCGGCATGACCATCCACGACCGGCCGTTCGGGCGGTGCTTCGAGGACTTCGTGGTCGGCGACGTCTACCGGCATTGGCCGGGCAAGACGATCACCGAGTACGACGACCACCTCTTCTGCATGATCACGATGAACCACCACCCCCTGCACACGGACGCGTGGTTCGCCGAGCACGACACGGTCCACGGGCGCAACGTCGTCGTCGGGAACCTCGTGTACTCCCTCGCGCTGGGCATGAGCGTCCCCGACGTGAGCGGTGCCGCGATCGCCAACCTCGAGGTCGAGTCCCTGGTGCACACGCACCCCACCTTCCACGGCGACACCATCTACGCCGAGACGACCGTGCTCGACGCGGTCGAGTCGAGGTCCAAGGCCGACCGCGGCGTCGTGACGGTGGAGACCAAGGCCTTCAACCAGCGGGGCGAGGAGGTGTGCGCCTTCCGCCGCAAGGTCCTCGTCTGGAAGCGGGCGGCGTTGCCGGCCCGCAGGCGTCCCCATGGCGATCCCCCCTCGACCTGAGGCACCGGCGGGAGCGGCTGCCCTCGGGTCGGCACGCCTCGGGTCGGCACGCCCCGGGTCGGCAGGCCCCGGGTCGGCACACCCCGGGTCGGCGTCCCCCGGGTCGGCGCGGCGGCTCGCCGGGCTCCGTCGAGAGATCCTCGACGCGGCGCCCGGCCTGTGGAGGGACTTCCCGTGGCGGTCGACCCGTGACCCCTGGCAGGTCCTCGTGAGCGAGGTGATGCTCCAGCAGACCCAGGCGGTGCGGGTGGTGGAGCCCTTCGCACGCTTCGTCGCGCGCTTCGGCAGCGCCCAGGACTGCGCCGACGCCTCGCCGTCCGAGGTGGTCCGCGCGTGGGCAGGGCTCGGCTACAACCGTCGGGCGCTCGACCTCCACCGGACCGCCGTCGTCCTCGTCGACCGCCACGGCGGGCAGGTGCCCGAGGGGCTCGACGAGCTGCTCGCCCTGCCCGGCGTGGGGCCGTACACGGCGCGTGCGGTCATGGCCTTCGGGCACGGCCTGCCTGTGGGCGTGGTCGACACGAACGTCTACCGGGTCCTCTCGCGCGCCGTCGCGGGACGTGCCCTCGGGAGACGGGAAGCCCAGGCCCTCGCAGACCGGCTCGTCCCCCGCACGGAGGCGTGGCGGTTCAACCAGGCGATGCTGGACCTCGGGGCCCGCTGCTGCAGGGCTCGGGCTCCGCGATGCGCCGCGTGCCCGATCGCGCGGCGCTGCCGCTGGCGCGCGGCGCCAAGGGCCGGTGACGAGGCCGACCCGGGGGCGCCAAGGCGCCGTCAGGGCGCCTTCTGGGGATCCGACCGACAGGGCCGCGGCAGGTTGGTGGCCGCCCTGCGCGCGGCGCCGGTCGCCGCCGGCGCGCTGGCCAAGGCGGCCGGGTGGCCAGACGACGAGGGCCGCGCGCGCCGCATCGCCGCGGCGCTGGTCGCGGAGGGGTTCGCCTGCTGGCGCGACGGGTGCCTCGCCCTGGTCTGAGGTTCCGCGGCGTTACGGTGTCACGATGCACGCGGAGCTGGTCGAGGTCGGACGGGCGCACGAGGTACCCGCGGCGGCGGGCCCGACCGCAGAGGCGTGACACGGTTCCGCGACGTGCTCGGCCGCTTCGCGACCGGGGTCACGGTCGTGACGGCGCTCGAGGACGGGCTGCCGGTGGGGTTCACCTGCCAGGCCTTCGCGTCGTTGTCCCTGCGCCCTCCGATGGTCGTCCTCGCCCCTGCCAAGTCCTCGACGAGCTGGCCGAGGATGGCGAAGGCGGGAGCCTTCTGCGTGAACATCCTGGGAGACGGCCAGCAGGAGGTCTCCGAGGCCTTCGCCGAGCCGCGCGAGGACAAGTTCGCAGGGGTCCCGTGGCACCTCGGCGCGGCGGGGACCCCGGTCATCGACGGGTCGCTGGCGTGGGTCGAGTGCGCGCTCGGCTCCGTCCACGACGCCGGTGACCACGAGCTCGTCACCGGGCGCGTGCTCGAGCTCGGGGTGGGGGAGGGCAGCCCGCTGATCTTCTACCGCAGCCGGTACCGCCGGCTCGGTGGCTGACGCGCACCGCTGACGCGCACCGTAGACGCGCACCGCTGCCGGGCACCGCTGCCGCGCCTTGGCCCTCGGCGCAGGCACGGTACTGTGCGCCGGTGCCGACCGTGAACCCCACCTCGATCGCCGACGTGCTCGTCGTCGTCCCGGACGTCCATGGTGACGAGCGGGGCCGGTTCGTCGAGACCTACCGGCGCCAGTGGTTCCCGCTCGGTCGCGAGATGGTCCAGGGGAACCGCTCCGAGAAGGCGGCGGGGACGGTCGTCGGGCTCCACTACCACCTCCACCAGGCCGACTACTGGTACGTCCTGCGGGGCAGGGCGCGCGTGGTGCTCCACGACCTGCGAAAGGGGTCGACGACCGACGGTGTCACCGAGAGCCTCGACCTCGACGGCGACAGCGACCGGGGCCTGTTCATCCCCCCGGGGGTGGCGCACGGGTTCGCCGCCCTGAGCGACCTCCTCTTGTGGTACCTCGTGGACGGCTACTACAACCCTGCAGACGAGCTCGGGCTCGCGTGGGACGATCCCGAGGTCGGCGCCGACTTCGGAGTGGCCGATCCCGTCCTGTCGGCCCGGGACCGGGCCAACCCGCGCAGGGCCGAGATCCCGCCCGAACTGCTGCCGCGCACGGGCCTTCGGACCTGACCGGCCCCCTTCCGAACGGGCCGAGGGGCGCTTGGCGGGCGCGCTAGCCGCCGAGGAGGCAGAGGATCGCGGACCTGAGCACCTGGCGGGCGGTACGCGCGCTCAGGCCGTTGCGTCGCAGGTGGTCCCAGGCATCGGCGCTCGACAGCACGTCGATGCCCGCGAGCGTCGCCGCGCGGGTGGAGGGCTCCATCGCTCGGAGCTCGGCGGCGAAGATCCTGGCGGTACGGTCCTTCTCCCACTTCTCCATCGCGAGGCGGTCGCTGCGGACCCGCTCCGAGGCGGGCTCCATGAGCCGCACGGCGCGGTGGAAGGAGAGGAGGGACTCGAGCGTGACGGCTCGGCCGTCCACGAAGGCGTCGACGCGACGCTGCAGGGGGAGGGAGGGGTCGACGACCTTGGCGGTCTCGCGGACCCACGCGTAGGTCCGCGCCACCGCGTCGGCGTAGAGGCCCTCGACGTCGGCGAAGTGCTGGTAGACCGACCGCACCGACACGCCTGCACGGTCCGCGATGCGCTGGGCGGTGGGGGCCACGTCACCTGCCGCCACGAGGTCGAGCAGCGCGCTGATGATGGCGTCGCGCGTCCTGAGGCCGCGCGCCCGCCTCCCGTCGACCTTCTCCATTGCGGTGGTCACCACGGTGCGTTCCCTCCGTCCCCGCCACGTTCGCCGGTGCACTTTGACTGAAATCAAAGGCTACAGGTTCCCGCCCGTCGATGCCGCGGCGCCCACCGGGCCCGGTCCTGGTCGTGCCGGTGCCCCCCGCGTGGGCCGCCTCGATCCTGTTATATGGGAGCGTGCACGTGGAGATCGCTGCCGCGGCGGTCGCGGGAGCCGTGCTGGTCGTGGCGGGCATCGCTGCGGTGGTCCGCCGGCGCAGGAGCACGGAGGCCCACTCGGTCGCCGGCTACCGCCAGACGCTCGAAGTGCTGGGGCACCTGGGTGGAGGCGATCGCGGGGTCCGTCCGCTCCGGGAGAGACCGGAGCCCCCCGGGAACGGCGCGCTCGCTCACCGGCCCGGGCGGGTCGCGGGGACCTTCGACGACCTCGGCACCGAGGCTAAGCCAGCGGCTTCGGGAGGGTACGCGGCCGCGGAGGGCCGGTTGTGGGGTGGCACGGTCGGCACCTCGCGCCGTGACCGCTCGATGCGGGCGATGGAGCGCCCCGCACGACGGGTCGGCCTCTTCGCACTGGCGGTCGTGGTGCTCCTGGCGGCCGCGGCCGCCGCCTACCTCGTGGCCCGTCCGCACCACGCCGCCCCCCGACCGAACCGCTCGGCCGCCGCGTCCGGCAAGGGGCAGGCTCCTCCGCCCACGACGCAGCCGGCGCGCTACACCGCGGTGCACGCCACAGGGTCCTCGCTCACGTACGCGCCCTCGACGCCCACCTACACGCTCACCGTCGGCGCGGCCACAGCGGACTGCTGGATCAGCGTCACGTCCTCGGCCGGCACCACGCTGATCGAGCAGACGTTCGCCGCAGGGGCGACGGCCTCGCTGTCGTTGAGCGGCCGCGCCACGATCGTGATCGGCGCCCCTCAGGCGGCCAGGATCTCGATCTCCCGGGTGCCGGTGGTCCTTCCGGGCGGGCTCGCCGGACCCGTCACGGTGAACCTCGTCCCCGCGTAGGAGGGGTGGGCGGAGGGCCGACGCGCCGTGCGGGCGCTCAGCACACCCCCGCGGCGCCTGTCGGACCCGTCGTTGTGGCCGCAGGGTAGGAGGCCCTCGTGGATGTGGCTGTGCTCCCCTGCGGGTACGGCCTCGGCCACTGCGGGCAGGTCGTCGAGAGCTGCACCGACGACGACGCGAGCTGCCACGCCGGCGTGTCCGGGGTGAGGTAGTGCGGGATCGTCACGTACTGCAGTCGACTGTCCCACACGTAGTGCTTCTTGTACCCGATCGACCCGTAGGCGACGGCACCGCGCCAGTCCTGGTCGATCGAGCCGTAGACCTCGAGTGTGCGTGTCTCGAGTGCAGGTGTCGAGGTCAGCACTGTGAAGTCGTTCACGGCGAACGAGTGCTTCAGGGCGAGCACCGCGGCGTCGATCGGCAGGTTGCCGCCGGGCGCGCACAGCACGGCTGTGAGGTCCGACACTGTTGTCGTGCACGCGCCGAGCAGCGACGTGGGCTTGGGGCTCGAGCACGTGGTCTGTGTTGTGAGGACCCGCGGGTTGCGCCGTGTGCGGTATGTGACGGGATGGCTGCACGACGGGTTCCCGGGGCGGTTCACCTCGACGAAGTCTGTGGCGATCAGGCCGAGCGAGTCGTTCACCGACGTCGGTGTGTACCTGCATGTCTTGGCGTAGTGCTCGGTGCCGGCGAACGCCGAGCCGCAGTCGGTGTACTCGAGCGGGCCCGTGATGACGACGTTGTCCTGGGCGGCGATCGTGAGGTTGCCGGCCACCCCTGGGGTGGCGCCCGACGGGGTGTTCGAGTTGTCCGAGTCGCGGACGAACGCATCGCCCGCGCAGTCGTCCGCCGTCGCGCGCTCGCCGTCGGGGTAGTCGTACCCCGTCGATGTGCCGGGGAAGGCGCCGGCCGCGACGACCTGCGCTCTGATGGAGCCAGGGTTCTTCCATGTCGCCCATGTCGGGACGCTCGGGTCGCGGCGGTGCTGCACCGTGCCGTCGAAGGGGTTGTCGCCGTTGCCTGTGCAGGTGCCCGCGCCACCTGTGCCGACCGTGGAGTTGGCGACGAACAGGACCCCGTTGCCTGTGTGGGCGCCCGTCGGCGCAGGGATGCGGCTCCCGACGCAGGGATGGTGGTTGGTCGGGTCGTTCTCGCCGTCGTGCCCTGTCCGAACGGGGGTCTCGGGGCTTGTGACGTTCATGTACTGGGTCTTGGCTGTGGCGTAGAGGGAGATCGTGGTCGGGCCGAGATAGGCGCAGCCGTTCAGCCTGGCGACCGCGAGCAGTGTGGAGTCGCTCGGCGGGATCGGCTCGACCGGGAGCCCGAAGTGGGAGTTGGCCTTTGTGTAGCGTGTGACGTCGTTCTTCGCCACTGTGGCGCAGGACTGTGTGTCGTTGGACTGGGGGAGCACGAAGAGGCACTTCGGGTCGGCGGTGTCGACCGGCGAGTTCACCGAGCGTGTTGTCGGTGTGCCGAACTTCGGCTTGCCGTACCCTGTGACGTAGATGGAGTCGTTGCTGAAGACGGGACCGTCCACGACTGTCCTGGAGGCGAAGACGATCGTCCCGCACGATCCGTCGGCGCCCATGTACGCTGTCTTCGGGCTTCCCTTGAATGTCGCTGTCGGTTTCTCTGTCTTCCAGTTGTACTTGCAGTAGTGCGCGGGTGTGTGGCCGGCCGCCAGCACTGTCTTGTCTGTCGACTCGTTGTTGGCCCACCAGATGTGGGTGAGGAACCCCTGGGCGGCTGCGAGGTCGACGACGGAGCTCTGGTACACGTAGTGGCCCGGGTAGCCGGCGGCGCCGATGACCTTCACCTTCAGGTACTCGAAGTTCCCGTGGCTTCGTGTGGGGCTCGCTGTGCACCTCGTCTCGGTGGTCCTCGACTGGCTGAAGCACAGCTGGGGGTTCGTCCACAGGTAGTACTCGGGGACGTTCCCCGACGCCCGTGTCGTCTGGGGAACCTCGGTCCAGGTGTCGTAGGGGGTTCCGCCTGCTGTGCTCGAGCATGTGCTGTTGCGCGACGCGGAGCTGCAGTCGACGAGGTCCGGCCTGGCGTTCACGGTCGTGAGGTAGCTGTCGATCCCCGCCTGGAGCGCTCGGTAGGCGTAGTGCGCAGCGGCGTCGGCCTGCACGAGCGGGTCGTGGGCGATCGAGTCCGCGGCGATCGCGCTGCCCGCCGTGACGAGCATGAGACCGATGGCGAGCACCATGGCGAGCGCCGCCTGACCGCCGTCTCCGCGCGCACGGATCACCGTGCTCACCCGACCGCCGGGCTGTAGAGGACCGTCGTCGACGACATCACGAAGGTGCCCGAGACTGTCCTTGCCGCGAGCCCCCCGTAGCGGCGTGTGGTCTGTGCGGTTGTGGCCCTTGTCACCTTGACGTCGAACTCGAGGTCGTAGGAGACGTCGTCGATCTCGCCGGCAGGGCATGTGGTGAAGGGGTGCGCGGTTGTGCCGGTCGAGTTCTGCTTGCACCGCCCCGGGGCGAATGTGACCGCGTCGCTCCCCGTGCACCCCGACGGCACGCCGTCGGAGCAGACGGTCGTGGAGCCGTAGGCGTAGGTGAAGAGCGGCTCGGGGGACGTCGCGTCCCCGTTGGTGACGTCGGGGATGTCGAGGAGCGTCTTTGCGGCCGAGGGTGTGTACGTGCAGTGCTCGGTGGTTGTTGTCTCACTGAAGGGGCAGCTTGTCGCCTTCGGGGGCACGATCGTGAGCCTGAAGGTTGCTGTGGGACGGCAGCGTGTCGCTGTCCGGGGTGTCTGCGTGCACGATGCGGTCACCTCGACGGGGCCGTCTGGTGTCCCGGTGTTGGCGAAGAACGTGAGCGAGGTCGGCGAGATGTGACCGAGCTCGAACGGCGTCACCGGGGGTGTGACCGGGACCGTCCCGTCGAAGCTCGGAGCGGGGGCCACCGCGGCGCGCAGGAGCCGGTCGAGGTTCGTCGAGAGCCAGAGCTGGTCGTTCATGTTGGAGTAGGTGAGGTCGACCTTGCTCGTCGTCTGCAGCACGGTCGAGACGATCGGTACCGAGATGGCGAGCAGGATGCCGAGCACCGCGAGCACGACCATCGTCTCGACGAGGGTGAACCCCTGGTCTCCCCTGCACCTGGCGGTCATGTGTCGGTCACCACCAGGGCGGTGCCGACCGGGAGCGGCATCCCTGTTGTCGCGCTGACCGACGTGGGGCTCACCGCCAGGTCCCGGACCGTCGCGACGTGGCCGGCATGGGTGACGGTCAGGGTGTAGGTGCCGTAGGGCAGGACCACCCCGCTCTTCCCGGAGGGGCCGGTGGACGCGAGGGTGAGCGACGGCGGGTTGGTCTTGCCGGGCGGCGGCGCGAGCTCGGTGCAGCCCGCGCCGGTCACGACGGCCGCGCTGAGCGTCGCCCCTGTGTCGGGCACCCCGTCGCGGTTCACCACCTCCACGGAGAGGAGGCCCATCGGGAGCGTCGCCGAGGCGGTCCCGCCGGGGACCGAGGTGACCTTGGCCGCGGCCGGGAGCGGCCCGCACTCGCCCGCGGCGATGCCGTACCCCGAGGAGAACGGGAAGAGTGGACCGACCTCGGTGGACGGGGCTGTGCCCGCGGGGACTGTGACCTCGAGAGGGGCTGTGGCGAGGCCGGAGTCTGTGACGGCCACCGGGGCACCTCCGACGTACATCCCCGCCGCCCCCGGAGGCGTCCCGTCGCTCCATGCCGTGCCTGTGGGCGTCCCGTCGAGGTAGACGGCCCCCGTCTCGCTGGCTCCCGGCGCGGCGCAGGCCGCGTCCCCGCAGGCGATCCCGAGCAACGCCACGGGAGCCGGTGTCGAGGTGACCGAGTCGACGGTCCACGACGTGGTGCCCGACAGGACGACCGCGTGCGCGGACCCCGAGCCCGAGGCGGTGCCGATCGCGAAGCAGTTGGACCCGCTCGGGCAGTCGATCGCCGTGAGGTCCGCCACCGAGGACGGGACGGGCTCCGGGCTGAACGTGGACGTCCCGGTCTTCCAGAGGAGCACCGGAGCGCCTGTGCCGCTCGTGCCCAGCGCCAGGCACCTCGACGTGCTCGGGCATGTGAGCGCTCCGGCGCTCCTCAGGTTGGCGGGTGCGTCGAGGCTCCAGGAAGTGGGGGCGCTGAGCGAGGCGAGCGCACCGTAGGAGACGCCTGTCGCGCTGCGCGTGCCGGTCGCCTCGCAGGCTGTCTTGGCAGGACAGGAGATGGCGGTGAGGGAGGTGAGTGTCGCCGGCACCGTGTCCGCCACCCACTTGCGGGCTGTGGACCCTGTCAGCGAGAGGGCGACGGCGTGACCGGCGCGCCTCCCCACCGCGTCGCACGTGGAGGTCGCGGGGCATGCGAGGGCGTCGAGGACCTGCACTGTGGAGGGGAGCGTGTCGGCTGTCCACGTACGGTCTGTGGTGGGAGCGCGCGACAGGACGACCGGAGACGGCGGTGTCCCCCGGGTCCCGAGGGCGTAGCAGCGTGTCGCGGACCAGCACGTGACGGTTGTGAGTCGCGCGGGCGTCGTGGCCAGGGAGTCGGAGGAGGGTCCCCATGTGACGCCTGTGCCCGAGACGGTCCCGGTCAGAAGGACGGCGCCGGCGGTCCCGGCTCCCCAGGCGTAGCAGCGGGTCGACCCGGGGCACGAGATGCCCGTCAGGGAGACCACGCCTGCGGGCACCGGGTCGGCGCCGAACACCGGAGTCGAGGTGGTCGGCGTGGAGAGGGACACGCCGTGGGAGGCGCCGGCGCCCCCGCCGAAGCCGACCGCGATGCAGCGGGTGCTCCCGGCGCACGCGAACCCTGTCAGCCCGGCCGCGTCGCTCTCGCGCCAGACGGACCAGCGCTGCGTTGTCGCGTCGAGGACCGAGATCTCGGCGTCCGGCGCGCCGGCAGGCGTCGAGGCGCTCGAGGGCTCCTGTCCGAGCACGACGCACTGGAGCTCGCTCAAGCCCGGGCACGACGCCGGGCCTTCGACCGCCGTGGTCGAGGGGTAGTGGAGGGTGACGAGCGCGCCCTCGTCGAAGCGGAGTGTGACGTGGGTCACCTGGGCGAGGTTGACTGTCGCCGTGGCAGCGGCGGTCGCGGCTTCGCTCGCCGAGGTCCAGGCCGGCGATGCGGGCCGGCCACCGGCTGTGGGGTCTGCGGCCTTCACCGTGTAGGTCGCAGGGGCGGGCAGCTCCTCGAAGACGCAGCCGTAGGCGTCCGGGTGGAGGGTCACCGAGAACCCGCTCCGTGTGATCGTGACGGGCACGGTCTGCACCCGCGTCGACCAGGGGACCCCACGCGCGTCGGGGGGCGGAGCGCCGGCCGGTGTGCCGTTCACGGCGACGGCGAGGAACCCGTCGGTCTGGAGCCCGGGCGGGGGGTAGTCGAGCAGCGTCGTGTCGGTCACCTTCTGCGCGTGGCCCCAGGTCGCCCAGACCTGCACCTCCACGAGCGACGGCGTGACGGCGCTCGTGCAGAGGTCCGGGTGGCTGCCCTGCGCCGTCTGCCACGTGAACTCCGCGTGGACGTTGTAGGAGATTGTCGACTCGACGACGGGCGAGGCGCTGAAGCAGCGAGAGTTCTCGAGGATCGGGGTCCCGGTCTCGGGGACCCCCTGGGAGAGTGTCGGTCCCGTGTTGCTGAGCTTCTCGATGCACCGCTCGGCGAGCGAGAGGGCGGTGAGCCTGTTGCGCGCTGTCGCCGACTGGCTGAGGACGCCGGTGAGCAGCAGCGTCACCGGCACGACGATCACCATGAGGACGACGAAGGCGCAGACGAGCTCGAGGAGCGTCATCCCGCTGTCGTCACGGACCTGACGGGGGACCGGTCGGCGCTGCGTCGTCCGGCGCGGGGGACCGGCGGCGCGCGGAGCCGAGCCGGTGCCGTGGCGAGATCGAACCCCAAGGAAGCGGCGAGACGCACCCACCCGTTTCCTCCCATCCCCGCGCCGATCCTACCGCGTCGATGGGGGGCGTCCCCTGCGACGGCGCCGTGCGGGAGGTGCAGCCGCTCAGCGGGCGCGTCGTGCGGGAGGGGTGCCGCTCAGCGGGCGCGTCGTGCGGCGGCGGCCACCGTGGCGACGACCTCTTCGTTGGAGGCGCCCGGTCCCAGCACGGCTGCGACCCCGGCCTCCTTTAGACGGGGGACGTCCACGTCGGGCACGATGCCGCCCAGCACGACGGGGGTTTCGAGGCCCGCCCGCCGCAACGCCTCGATGACCGCCGGGGCGAGGGTGAGGTGCGCGCCGTTGTGCATCGAGACACCCACGACGTCGACGTCCTCCTGGGCGACCGCGGCCGCGATCGCCTCGGGGCTCTGGCGCAGTCCCGCGAAGACCACCTCGAAGCCATGGTCGCGCAGCACCCTGGCGACGACCCGCAGCCCGCGGTCGTGGCCGTCGAGGCCCACCTTGGCGAGCAGGACCCGGAGGGGCGGCGCCTCCTCGCCCGCGCCGCCCGGCTCCCGGTCCCGGACAGGCTCTCGGTCCCGGGGTGGCTCTCGGTCCCGGGGTGGCTCTCGGTCCCGGGGTGGCACGTCGCCGGTCACACGAACGACCGCTCGAACCAGGTCCCGAAGACCGACTCGAGCGCGTGCATCGCCTCGCCGACGGTGACGTAGCACTTGGCGGCGTCGATGAGGCATGGCATGAGGTTCACCGCAGGGTCGGCCGCCTCGCGCGCGAGGCGCTCGAGGCACCGCCGCACCGCGTCGTCGTCGCGGGCACGCTTGACCGCGGCGAGCTTCTCCAGCTGGCGCGCTTCGACCGACGGGTCGATGTAGAGGATCGGGGGCTGGCCGTCGTCGCCGTCGGTGTAGCCGTTGACGCCGACCTGCACCCAGTCGCCGGACGCGAGCTTCGACTGGAAGCGGTAGGCGGCGTCCGCGATCTCCGAGCAGAACCAGCCGTCCTCGATGCAGGCCAGGACCCCTTCGAGCATCGAGCCCGACCCGACGTCGAGCAGGTGCGAGAAGACGTCCTCGGCGCGTCGCTCGAGCTCGTCGGTGAGGGCCTCGACGAACCAGGACCCCCCGAGGGGATCGGCGACGTGGACCACCCCGGTCTCCTCTGCGATGACCTGCTGGGTCCGCAGCGCCAGGCGGGCGGCCTTCTCCGTCGGGAGGGCGAGCGCCTCGTCGTAGGAGTCGGTGTGCAGGCTCTGGGTGCCGCCCAGCACGCCTGCGAGCGCCTCGATGGCGACCCGCGCGAGGTTCACCTCGGGCTGCTGGGCGGTCAGGGAGACCCCCGCGGTCTGGGTGTGGAAGCGAAGCTGCATCGAGCGCGGGTCGGTTGCGCCGTAGCGGTCGCGCATCCAGCGGGCGTAGATCCGCCTCGCCGCCCGGTACTTGGCGATCTCCTCGAAGAAGTCGATGTGGGCGTTGAAGAAGAAGCTCAGGCGCGGCGCGAACTCGTCGACCCCGAGACCGGCGGCGGTCGCCGCCTCGACGTAGGCGAACCCGTTGGCCAGCGTGAAGGCCAGCTCCTGGGCGGCAGTGGATCCCGCCTCGCGGATGTGGTACCCCGACACCGAGACGGGGTGCCAGCGGGGGAGCTCCGCCGAGGCGAAACGGATGAGGTCGGTGACCAGGCGGACCGACGGACGCGGCGGGAAGACGTACTCCTTCTGGGCCTGGTACTCCTTCAGGATGTCGTTCTGGATCGTGCCGCCGAGCTCGCGCCTCGCCACGCCCGACCGGTCGCCGACGGCGACGTACATGGCCATGACCACGGCGGCCGCCGAGTTGATGGTCATCGAGGTGGTGACCCTTCCGAGATCGATCCCGGCAAAGAGGGTCTCCATGTCGGCGAGGGTGTCGACTGCGACGCCCGCCCTCCCGACCTCGCCCTTGGCGAGGGGGTCGTCCGAGTCGCGCCCGAGCAGGGTCGGCATGTCGAAGGCGGTCGAGAGCCCGTTGCCGCCCGACGCGAGCAGGTCCTTGAAGCGGCGGTTCGTGTCCTCTGCGGTGCCGAACCCCGCGAACTGCCGCATCGTCCACAGGCGGGACCGGTACATCGAGGCATAGGGTCCCCGGGTGTAGGGGAACTGTCCGGGGAGCTCCGCCCCCTCGGGGCCGTAGACGGGCTCGAGGGGGATGCCCGACATCGTCTCGAAGACGGCGCGCCGCCTGGGCGACCGGTCGTATTCCTCCTGCCACAGGCGGCGGTCGGCCACGACCCCATGGTACTTGGGCGTCGAAGTATCTCGGGCCCGGTGGACGGGTCCACCGGGGGAGTTGTTACTATCGAGATAGGGAAAATCCCTCCGGCAGGTCCCGCTCGGCGGTGGCCGGGCGGGTCCCGCAGCGTCGGCTGCGAGCCGTGGAGCGAGGACAAGGGAGCGTCGACCGCATGGCAACCATGGATCTCGACCTCGGCCGCTACCAGCTCGGTTGGAGCGACGAGGAGGACTACGTCTTCAAGCCCAAGAAGGGGCTGAACGAGGAGATCGTCCGCGAGATGTCCGAGATGAAGCACGAGCCGGACTGGATGCGGGACTTCCGCCTGAAGGCGCTCAAGCGGTTCGAGAAGAAGCCCATGGCGCCCTGGTTCGCCGTCAACATGCCCGACCTGGACTTCGACGACATCTACTACTACATCAAGCCGACCGGTGGGCAGGTGAAGGACTGGGAGGAGCTGCCCGAGTCCATCAAGCGCACCTACGAGCGGCTCGGCATCCCCGAGGCGGAGCGCAAGTACCTCGCCGGTGTCACGGCGCAGTACGAGAGCGAAGTGGTGTTCCATCGCAACCGCGAGGACCTCGAGGCCCAAGGGGTGCTCTTCTGCGACATGGACACGGCGGTGCGGGAGTACCCCGACATCGTCCGCAAGTGGTTCGGGACGGTGATCCCGCCGAACGACAACAAGTTCGCCGCGCTCAACTCGGCGGTCTGGTCGGGAGGATCCTTCATCTACGTCCCGCCGGGTGTGAAGGTGGACATGCCGCTCCAGGCGTACTTCCGCATCAACGCGGAGAACATGGGCCAGTTCGAGCGCACGCTCATCATCGCCGACGAGGGCTCCCAGGTGCACTACGTCGAGGGCTGCTCGGCTCCCGTGTACACGTCGGACTCCTTGCACTCGGCGGTGGTCGAGCTCGTGGCGCTGCCGGGGAGCCGGATCACCTACACCACCATTCAGAACTGGTCCAACAACGTCTACAACCTCGTCACCAAGAGGGCGCGGGCAGAGGCGGAGTCCCACGTCGAGTGGGTCGACGGCAACATCGGGTCGCGCCTCACGATGAAGTACCCCTCCGTGTACCTCGTCGGGCCGAAGGCGTCCGGGGAGGTCCTCTCCGTCGCCTACGCGGGTCCGGGCCAGCACCAGGACGCCGGCGCGAAGATGATCCACGCGGCCCCCGAGACGACCTCGACCATCGTGTCGAAGTCGATCTCCAAGGACGGTGGGATCACGACGTACCGCGGTCTCGTCCACGTCGACCCGGATGCCAAGGGGGCCAAGTCGTTCGTGCGGTGCGACGCGCTGCTCCTCGACGACGAGTCGGTCTCGGAGACCAAGCCCTACATGGAGGTGGGGGAGCAGGACGCGCAGATCGGCCACGAGGCCACCGTGTCCAAGGTCGGCGACGACCAGCTCTTCTACCTGATGAGCCGCGGCCTCACCGAGAGCCAGGCGATGGGGATGATCGTGAACGGGTTCATCGAGCCGGTCACGCGCACGCTCCCCATGGAGTACGCCGTCGAGTGGAGCCGGCTGATCGAGCTGCAGATGGAAGGGTCGGTCGGTTGACGCGCCGCCTGCGCGCCTGGTGCTCGAGCGGACGGAGGGTGCGCCGTGCCCATGCGTGAGGAGTGCAAGCACTTCCAGAGCCGGACGTACGCGTCGGGCGAGGTGGCGCGGTTCTGCGTGCTCGACCTCGCCCCGGAGGCCCCCTGGCGCTGCCCTCCCGACTGCAAGTCCTACGAGCGGCGACTGGCGGACGCCGGCTGGGTCCACGGGAGCCTCGTCGAGCCGCCGGTCGAAGACGAACCGGAGGCAGGGGAGGGCGCGGCCTCGATCCTCTCTGACGCCGAGAGCATCGTGAGCGCCATCGCTCCGGAGGCCCTGCACGAGGCGAGGAAGGAGGATGCCCGGCGCGAGGCTCGTGCCGGGCGCCGGTGGTGGCGGCGCCGCCGGTAGGCGCCTCAGGCGCCCGTGAAGCGCGGCGGCCGCTTCTCCAGGAAGGCACGCAGCGCCTCGTCGAGGTCGTCGGAGGCCAGCATGCCGGCATTCCACGTCGCCACGTAGTCGAGGCCCTGGGCGACCGTCCGTCCGTCGTTGGCTGCCAGCACGGCCTTGGTCCCCTGGACCGCCAGCGGCGCGAGGGCGGCGATCTCGCGGGCCAGCGCGGCGGCACCCGCCTCGAGCGCGTCGCGGTCGGGGTACAGCTCGTTGACGAGCCCGATCTCGGCGGCCCGCCGCGCGGCCAGGTCCCTGCCCGTGAGGGCGAGCTCGGCGACGTGGCCGGCACCGACGATTCTTGGGAGCCGCTGGAGGGTCCCGAGGTCGGCGACCATCGCCATCTTGGTCTCGCGGACGCTGAAGACGGCGTCCTCCGCCGCCAGCCGGATGTCGCAGGCGGTGACGAGGTCCATGCCGCCTCCGATGCAGTAGCCGTGGACGGCCGCCACCACCGGCTTCGGGCACTCGGCGACCGAGCTGATCGCGCCCTGGAGACGGAGGATGGCGGCGCGCGTCGAGGCGGCGTGGGCGGCGGGCGAGAGGCCCTGCCCGGCGCCTCCGAGGATCGGCCCGAGCTCCTTCAGGTCGAGCCCCACGCTGAAGTCCCGCCCCCGGGCGGCGACGAGCACCGCCCGCACCGCCACATCCTGGGAGACGTCGGCCATCACGTCGGGAAGCTCCTCGAAGAAGGCGCGGCCGAGCGCGTTGCGCGCCTGCGGACGGTCGAGCCACACCGTCGCGACGTCGCCCTCCCGCTCCACGTCGAGGACCTGGTGCATCGCTCGCTCCTCCCGGCGTCGGGTCGCGCGTGCCGGCACGTGCTCGTGCAGGCGCTCCCGGTGCTGCGTCCCGCGGACGTTAGCAACCGACCTCGAGGTGGCACCCCCGGGCCCACGGCGGGCCGACGCGCATGAGCGGGTTCACACCAGGACGCGCCGCGGCGCTCCCCGGGCCCGAGTGGCTGCGCCGCCGCAGGGCGGAGGCGGCGGAGGACGCTGCCGCCATGCCGATGCCCTCCGAGAAGGAGGAGGTCTGGCGGTACACCCCGATCGACGAGCTCCGGCTCGAGGACTTCGCGCCCCGCCCCGGGGGCACCCGCACGGCGCTGGGGGACCTCGGGGAGGCGTTCGTGGAGGGGATCGCCGCCGACCTCCCGGGTCGTGGTGCGCTCGTCGTCGCGTGCGACGGCACCCCCGTTGCCCTCGAGCGCTCGGGGCTCCCCGACACCGTCCGGTTCGGAGGGATCGTCGGGCCTCCTTCGCCGGGGCCGGTGGGCGGTCCCGACGGCCAGGAGCTCCTTGGGCAGGTCCTCACCGACGGCGATGTCCTGGTTCGCCTGAACGACGCCTTCCACCCCGACGCGATCGTCCTCGACGTGCCTGCGGGCGTGGTCCTCGAGGGCCCGGTGGTCCTCGTGCAGTGGTGCTCGACGGAGGGTGTCGCCCCGGCTCCGGCGAGCTTCCCCCGGACCGTCGTGCGCCTCGGCCGTGGCGCGAGCGCCGAGGTGGTGGAGATCGTCGTCGGGGCACCCGGCGAGGGGCGTGGGCTCGTCGTCCCTGTCACCGAGCTCGTCGTGGGCGACGGCGCGCACCTCGCCTACGCCTCGTGCCAGGTCCTCGGATCGGGCGCCTGGCACCTCGGACGGCTCGCAGCGGTCGCCGGGCGCGACTCCACCCTGCGCACGTTCACGGTCGGCCTGGGCGCCGACTACGACCGGTCGCGCACCGACGCGGTGGCGGGCGGGGCGGGGTCGACGACCGAGCTGCGCTCGGCCTACCTCGGCACCGGGACCCAGGTGCACGACGTCCGCACCCTGCAGGACCACGCCGCCCCGCACACGACGAGCGACCTGCTGTGCAAGGGGGCGGTGGCCGGGCACGCCCGTTCGGTGTACAGCGGGCTCATCAGGGTCCGTCACGGCGCGGTCCGCACGAACGCCTTCCAGACGAACCACAACCTGGTGCTCGACGAGGGCGCCCACGCCGACTCGGTCCCGAACCTCGACATCCAGGAGAACGACGTCCGCTGCAGCCATGCCTCGACCGTGGGGCCGGTCGACGTGGACCAGCGCTACTACCTCGAGTCGCGCGGCATCCCCCCCGAGCGTGCCGAGCAGCTGATCGTCCTCGGCTTCTTCGACGACATCGTCGGCCGTTCTCCGGTGCCCTCCTTCGTGCCCCGCATGCGACGCGAGGTCGGGCTGCGCCTGGCCGAGGCACTCGCGCTCGGCACGGGCGCAGAGGATCGAGAACTGACCGGGGAGGTCCGACGAGATGGGTGAGCGGGTCGTGCTCGTCCGCCGCGACGAGCTTGCCAGCGGGGAGGCCCGGCGCTTCGACGTCGGCGAGCACCGCATCGCGCTCGTGAGGATCGACGACGACTTCTACGCGATCGGCGACCGGTGCAGCCACGAGGACTACTCCCTGGCCGAGGGAGAGGTGTGGACCGAGGAGCGCGAGATCGAGTGCCCGCGGCACGGGAGCACCTTCGACCTGTGCACCGGTGAGCCGTGCTCGCTGCCGGCGACCAAGCCGGTGCCCGTCTACCAGGTAGAGGTCGACGGCGACGAGGTCGCCGTCGTGCTCCCATGAGCGGGGACGGGACAGCGGTGCACCTCCTCGAGGTCGAGGGGCTGCACGCGTCCGCCGGCTCGCGCGAGATCGTCCGCGGCCTCGACTTGAGGGTCGGCGGCGGGGAGGTCCATGTCGTGATGGGCCCGAACGGGTCGGGGAAGAGCACGCTCGCGCACGCGCTCATGGGCAGGCCCGGGACGACCGTCACGGCGGGGAGCATCAGGATCGACGGCACCGAGCTGGTCGGCATGCCGAGCTGGCGCCGGGCGAGAGCGGGCCTGTTCCTCGCTCTCCAGCACCCCATCGAGGTCCCCGGGGTACTCGTCGAGGCCGCCATGCGCGAGGCCCTCGGAGGGGGCGACGGTGACGGCTCGGGCGGGGGTGCCGGGGCTGAGGCGGCGCACCCCGACGCGCAGCTTCGGGAGCGCCTCTCGGAGGAGGCCGCGTCGATCGGGTTCGACGAACGGTTCCTGCGCCGCGCCTTGAACGTCGACCTCTCGGGCGGCGAGCGCAAGCGCAACGAGGTCGTCCAGCTCGGGGTGCTGCGACCCAAGTTCGCGGTGCTCGACGAGATCGACTCGGGGCTCGACGTGGACGCGGTGAGGGCTGTCGCGCGGCGGATCGAGCGGGCGACGGGCGAGTGGGGACTGGGCGTGGTGGCGGTCACCCACTTCCACCGCCTCCTTCGCGAGCTGCGAGCCGACCGGGTCCACGTCCTCGTGGGCGGCCGGATCGTGGCGAGCGGCGGGCCCGAGCTGGCCGAGGAGCTCGAGCGCACCGGCTACGGCGCCTACGTGGGCGGCAGCGCCGCCTGAGCCCGGGGGTGGGCGCCGACGTTGTCCCGGCACGCCGGCTGGGTACCTTCACGCGCGATGACGATCCGGCGGGCAGGCGGCACCCCCTCAGAGCGCGCCCTGCGCGCGCTCGGTGACCAGATCGACGGGCGCGACGCCGGTGGGCGCGACCCCGGTGGACGCGGCCCCGGGGGGCGCGGCCCCGGTGGACGCGATCCCGGTGGACGTGGACCCGGCAGACGCGCTGCCACCGGAGGCCCTGGCGGGTCCGAAGGCATGCCCGGCGGCGGGCGCAGGCGCTGGAGCACCCGTCGCAAGATCCTCACCCCCCTGGTCGCGCTGGTGGTGCTCGCCCTCCTCGTGACCGGTGGGCTCTACCTCTACGCCCGCTACCGCTTCGGGCAGATCCAGAAGGTGGCGGTCGCGGACCTGCAGCCGGTCGGGTCCGGCCAGCCGTTCAACATGCTCGTGATCGGGTCGGACTCGAGGCTCGGGGCAAAGGCGTCGACAGGGGTCGGCACGTCGAAGACCGTGAGCGGCCAGCGGAGCGACGTGGTGATGGTGTGGCACGTCGTCCCCGCCACCCGCAAGATCACGATCCTGTCGATCCCGAGGGACACGATGACCCAGATGGTCGGGGAGGACGTGTCGCTCTTCGGGCGGTTCAACCGGATCAACGCGTCGTACAACAGCGGGCCCAGCCAGCTCGTCCAGACCGTCGAGGACAACTTCGGCATCCCGATCAGCCACGTGCTCGAGGTGAACTTCGCCGGGTTCAAGGGGGCCGTCGACGCCCTCGGCGGGGTCTACATGGACTTCCGCTACCCGGCGAGGGACGCGTGGTCGGGGCTCCAGGTCTCCACGACGGGGTGCCAGCTCCTGAACGGGACAGAGGCGCTGGCGGTCGCCCGGAGCCGCCACTACCAGTACGAGGTGAACGGGCAGTGGGTGGACACACCCATCGGCGACCTCGGGCGCATCAAGCGCCAGGACGCCTTCCTGCGCGCCCTCGTCGACGCCGCCAAGCGCGACCTGAACCCGTTGCGGCTGAACGCCTTCCTCGGGTCTCTGCCCCAGGGGCTCGTGATCGACCGGACATTCACCCTGGGGGAGATCCTCAGGATGGCGATCGACTTCCACTCGATCACACCGAGCTCGATCGCGACCTACACGCTTCCGACGACCACAGTTGGCGCCGTGACACCGTGGGGCGACGTGCTGTTCGTCGACCAGCCTGCGGACCAAGAGCTCCTCGTCCGGATCTTCGGAAACGAGCTGGTGCGCCCCACCGCGCCTCCGCCGGGGACCAACCTGCAGCCCGAGCCACCTCCCTCGGTCTCGGTGCCCGCCACGACAGGGGCGACAGGGGCATCGACGTCGGGGGGCGGCGCAGGTACCAGCACCGCGTCGGCGGTCCCTCCGGCCGACACGACCCCGACATTCGACCCGGTCCCCTGCAGCCCCTGAGCGCACGGCGCTCGCCGCGCGTCGGTCGGGCTGCGGCCTCCGCCTCCGTCAGGCGTCGAGCTCGTCGAGCGCCTGGGAGAGCGCGTTCCACCCGAGCGTCGCGCACTTGATCCGCACGGGGAACTTCACGACGCCCTGCAGCGCGGCCAGCTCCCCGAGGGCGCGGATCTCTTCGATCCCGGGCCCGGACCCCTCTTGCGCGGTCCCGTCCGCCGGAGCGCCCTGTGCGGCGCCGTCCTGGCGGGACCCAGGCGCCGCGGCGCCGCTCTCGCCGTCGTGCTCGTCGGGCCCGAGCGTCGATTCGTGGATGGACATCATCGACTTGAACGTGGCGATGAGCCTGCGGGCCTCGTCGAGCGACTTTCCCTTCACCGCCGAGGACATGAGCGACGCGGACGACTGGCTGATGGAGCAACCGCTGCCGGTGAACTTGATGTCCGCCACGCGCCCGTCCTCGGCGAGCAGCGTGAGGACGATCTCGTCTCCGCACAGCGGGTTGAACCCTTCCACGCGGTGCGCGGGCGGGGACTCGAGCTCCCCCCGGTTCCGGGGCGAGCGGTAGTGGTCCAAGATGATCTCTCGGTAGAGGTCTTCGAGGTCCGTCACGAGAACAGCCTCCCCGCCTCCACGAGCCCCTCGATCAGCGTGTCGATGTCGTGCTCGTCGTTGTAGGTCCCGATGGACGCGCGGGCGGTGGCGCTGACTCCGAGGGCGCGCATGAGGGGCTTGGCGCAGTGGTGCCCCGGGCGGACGCACACACCGAACTGGTCGAGCACCTGCGCGAGGTCGTGGGGATGGACGTCCCGGAACCCGAGCGAGAGCACGCCGCCCCGGTCGGGTCCTGCGGGGGGGCCGAAGATCCTGCAGTCGTCGCCGAGGCGCTCGGCGATCGCACCAAGCGCGTAGGCGGTCAGCTCCTCCTCGTGCGCCCGGACCCGGGCCATGCCGAGAGCCTCCAGGTAGTCCGCCGCGGCGGCGAACCCCACCGCCTCTGCGATCGGGGGCGTCCCGGCCTCGAAGCGGTGCGGCGGGTCGGCCGGCACGAACCGGTCGAGCCGCACGTCGAGGATCATCCCGCCTCCGCCGAGGAACGGCGGCATCGCCTCGAGGAGCTCCGCGCGCGCCCAGAGGGCCCCGATCCCGGTCGGGCCGTGCATCTTGTGCGCCGAGAAGGCGAGGAAGTCCACGCCGAGCTCGCCGACGTCGACGGGGAAGTGGGGGACGGCCTGTGCGCCGTCGGCGACCACGAGCGCACCGGCCGCGTGCGCGGCCGCGGTGAGGTCGCGCAGGGGCGGGATGGTCCCGAGCACGTTGGACATGGCGGACACCGCCACGACCTTGACGCCCTCGAGCATGGGCTCGAGATCGGCGAGGTCGAGCCTCCCGTCGCCGTCGAGCGGCACGTAACGCAGCTCGATCCCCTTGCGCTCGGCAAGCATCAGCCAGGGAACCAGGTTCGCATGGTGCTCGAGCTCGGTGAGGAGGACCTTGTCGCCGGTGCGCAGGTGCGCGCCGCCCCACGAGGAGGCGACGAGGTTCAGCGCCTCCGTCGCGTTCTTCACGAACACGACCTCGTGCTCGGGGTCCCGCGCGCCGACGAACCTCCCGACCCTCACGCGGGCTCCCTCGTAGCGGGCGGTGGACTCCTCCGCGGTGGTGTAGACGCCTCGGTGCACATTGGCGTGGCAGGACTCGTAGTACTGCTCCATCGCGCCGAGCACCTGTTTGGGCTGCAACGAGCTGGACGCCGAGTCCAGGTACACGATGGGCCTCCCGTGGACGGTCCGGGAGAGGAGGGGGAAGTCCTTGCGCAGGGTCTCGACGTCGAGCCGCGGCTCCGGGTCCGGGGTCACGGGCGGCTCTGGGGTCATCGGCTGGTCCGGCGTCATCGGCGGCTCTGGGGTCATCGGCTCCACCGCCTCAGCGCCGCCACTCGTCGTAGCCGTGCCGCTCGATCCGTTCGGCGAGCTCGGGGCCGCCGCTCTCGACGATCACGCCGTCCACGAGCAGGTGGACGCGGTCGGGGACGAGCGACTCGAGGAGCCGCTGGTAATGCGTCACCACGAGGACCCCGAGCTCGCGATGGCGCTCGCGCACGGTGCGCACGCCCCGGCCGACGACGCCGAGCGCGTCGATGTCGAGGCCCGAGTCGGTCTCGTCGAGCACGGCCAGGTCGGGCTCGAGCATGGCCATCTGGAGGATCTCGTTGCGCTTCTTCTCGCCACCCGAGAACCCCTGGTTCAGGTAGCGCTCACCGAAGGACGGGTCCATCCCCAGGCGCTCCATCCACTCGGTCATCGCCAGCCGGACCTCGAGCACCGAGATGTCCTGTCCCTGTCGGGCGGACATCGCCTGGCGCAGGAACTGGACCACCGACACCCCGTCGATCGCCTCGGGGTACTGGAAGGCGAGGAACATGCCGGCCTTGGCGCGTGCGTCGGTCGCCCAGTGGGTGACGTCCTCGCCCTTGAAGCGGACCGTGCCGGCGACGACGCGGTAGGAGGGATGGCCCATCAGGGTGGCCGCCAGGGTCGACTTCCCCGCCCCGTTCGGCCCCATGAGCGCGTGGACCTCGCCTGGGCCCACCACGAGGTCGATGCCACGGAGGATCTCGGTCTGGGTCTCCCCGTCGCCGGCGGGGGCGACCCGCAGGCCCTGGATCTCGAGGAGGGGCGGCGCGGGGCTCATCGCGACGAGTCTACCGGCGGGCGCCGATTTTCTACCACTGCGATAGGGGAAATCCCCGCGTCACCAGCCCCGCTCGACCCACTCCTGGAGGTGGGGAGCCTCCGCGCCGATCGTCGTGGAGGCACCGTGGCCGGGGAGCACCACCGTGGAGGCGTCGAACCGGGAGAAGAGGCGCCGCTCGATGGACTCGATGATCGTGGGGAAGTCCCCGCCGGGGAACGAGGTGTTGCCCGGCCCCCCCGGGAACAGCGTGTCCCCGGTGAGCAGCAACGGCGTGCCCTCCACGTGGAAGCAGATGGACCCGGGCGTGTGGCCGGGCGTCGCCACGGTCCGCACCCGGAGCCGGCCCACCTCGATGACGGCGTCGTCCTCGAGCAGCTCGTCGTAGGAGGGGAGCATGCCCGCGTCCGCCTCGGTGACGGCCACCGAGTACCCCGCGTCGCGCACCGCCGGGACCGCCTGGATGTGGTCCCAGTGGCCGTGGGTCTCGACGACCTTGCGCACGCCGAGGCGCCTGCACAGGTCGAGGAGCAGCTCGTGCTCGTTGGCGGCGTCCACGAGGAGGGCGTCCCCGGTGCGCCGGCAGCGCAGCACGTAGACGTTGTTGTCCATCGGGCCGACGACGGTGCGGTGCAGCTCGCACGCCGCGTCCTCCCAGATCCGCTCGATGTCGGGCATGCCCACAGGTTTGCACACGTGGTAGACCACCACCCGATGAACTTCGCCTTCAGCGAGGAGCAGGACGCGCTGCGTGAGGCGGTGCGCCGCTTCCTCGCCGACAAGTCGCCGGAGGCCGAGGTGCGCCGTCTCATGGCCACCACCGAGGGCTACGACCCGGCAGTCTGGAAGCAGATGGCGGAGCAGCTCGGACTGCAGGCGCTGGCGATCCCCGAAGAGTACGGGGGAGCGGGGTTCGGCTTCGTCGAGCTCGTGGTCGTCCTCGAGGAGATGGGGGCGAGCCTGCTGTGCGCACCGTTCCTCTCCTCGGCTGTCCTCGCCGCACACGCGCTGGTCACCTCGGACGACGATGAGGCCAAGGCGCGCTGGCTCCCGGGCATCGCGTCGGGTGAGACGATCGGGACGCTCGCCGTGACGGAGGACTCGGGGAGGTGGGACCTCGACGCCGTCGGGCTCGCCGCGCGACGCGCCCCGGGGGGAGGATGGACGCTCGAGGGCCACAAGAGCTTCGTGCTGGACGGGTGCGTGGCGACCCTTGTGCTCGTCGTGGCCCGCACGTCCGACGGGCTCGGGTTGTTCGCCGTCGAGGGGGACGCCCCCGGGCTCAGCCGGACGGCGCTGCCGACCATGGACCAGACCCGCAAGCAGGCGCGCCTCGAGCTCTCGGGCACCCCCGCCGAGCCGGTCGGCACCCCGGGCCAGGCGGCGGCCGGGATCACCAAGACGCTGCAGCTCGCGGCTGCAGCCCTGGCCGCAGAGCAGGTCGGCGGTGCGCAGCGGTGCCTCGACAGCTCGGTCGAGTACGCCAAGACGCGGATCCAGTTCGGGAGGCCCATCGGGAGCTTCCAGGCGATCAAGCACAAGTGCGCGGACCTGCTGTGCGAGGTGGAGTCGGCACGGTCTGCGGCGTACTACGCGGGCTTCGCCGCTTCCGAGGACTCCGAGGAGCTGCCGCTCGCCGCGAGCCTGGCGAAGTCGTACTGCTCGGAGGCGTACTTCCACGCCGCGGCCGAGAACATCCAGATCCACGGGGGGATCGGGTTCACCTGGGAGCACCCCGCCCACCTGTACTTCAAGCGGGCGAAGTCCTCCGAGCTGCTGTTCGGCGACCCCGCCTACCACCGCGAGCTGCTCGCCCAGCGCATCGGCATCTGACTTCTCGTGGGGGACTGGCACGTCGTCGACGGCCGGGCCGGCCCCCTCCGCGTCTACGCCGCCCCCGGAGGTCCGCCCGCACCGGCGGCGCGCGCCGGCACCCCTCCCAGGATCGTGCTCTTGTGCCACGAGCTCCCCCGGGACCCCGCGCCCCCGACGGAGGTGGGGCGCGGCTACCCCGCGCTGGCCGACCGTCTCGCAGAGGAGTGCGGGTGCCGGGTCGTCGCCCCGATGCTGCGTGGTGCGGGCGGGTCCGCGGGGGACTTCTCTGCCGCCGGCTGGCTCGCCGACCTCCTCGCTGTCCTCGAGTCGGAGGCCGGCTCGCGGGGCACTGCGACCGTGGTCGGGTTCGGGTTCGGAGGGGCGATCGCGCTGCGCGCCGCGGTCCAGGACCAACGGGTGGCCGCCGTCGCCTCGATCGCCGGTCCCGCGCAGCTCCATGGGTGGATCGCCAACCGCGACAAGGTCCTCGAGCGCTGCCGGCGCAGCGGGGTCATCTCATCGGCGGGCTACCCCCACGACGTGGACGCCTGGGCCGAGGAGATCGTCTCGCTCGCGCCGCTGGACGCGGCGGGCGCCCTCGGCGCCCGCCCCCTGCTCGTCGTCCACGGCTCCGACGACTCCGAGGTGCCGGTCGCCGCCGCCCGCGCGGTCGCCGACGCGGCGCTGGAGGGTCCCGTCGACCTGCGGATCGTGCCCGGAGCGGGGCACTGGCTGCGGGCAGACCCCCGCGTGGTGGCGACGCTCATCGGCTGGATCGAGCGGCACCGCTGACGGCGTGCGCCCCGGGCCGCCGCCGTGCGCCGACTTCAGCCGCGGACCCGCGCCGCCCGCTTCGCCGCCCCCTGCGCCGACCCCCGCGCCGCCCCCTTCGCCGCCCCGTTGCCCTCGTCCTTGGCGGCGCGCTTCGCCTCGCGCTTTCGTCTCCGGACCTCTTCGAGGCTTGTGGCGTCCACGATGTCGGCCACCGAGAGGAACGCCCCGGGCTCGCCGAACGGGTCGGAGGCCTCCTGCCATCCGCGCGGGCGGACGCCGAGCTGCTTGCCGCACAACGCGACGAAGATGCGCGCCTTGCGCTCGCCGAACCCAGGGAGCCGCTCGATCCGCCGGCGCAGCTCCCACCCGTCCCGGGCTCCCTTCCAGATCGACGCGGCGTCGCCGTCGTGCTCCTCGGCGACGATGCGGCAGAGATCCTGGACCCGGGCGGCCATCGCCGCGGGGTAGCGGTGGATGGCAGGGCGCCGCGAGAACGCCTCGGCCAGGCGTTCGGGGCTCGCCGACGCGACCTTGCCGGCGTCGATCGGCACGTCGAGCCCGAGACGCTCGACGAGCGTCGCGGGTCCGCGGAAGGCGTGCTCGATGGTGATCTGCTGGTCGAGGACCATCCCGATGAGGAGGGCGAGCGGGTCGTCGGAGATCAGGCGGTCGGCGTGCTCGTCACCGGAGAGGAAGAGCGTGGGCACCGCGCCAGCGTCTCACATCATCTGGCTGCCGCGCTCGACCATGGGGGGCTTCGGCTGGACGGTCCCGCGGATGATCCTCCGGACGGACTCCTCGGTCGTCGGGCTCACCAAGGCGCTGACGACGTCGCCGTGCTCGAGGACCGTCTCGCCGGTCGCGAACAGCATCTGCCCCCCGCGCTGGACGGACACGACGATGCAGCCCGGAGGGAGCCCGGCCGAGCTCAGGGGCGCGCCTGCCATCGAGGAGTCGGGTCCGACACGCTCTTCGACGGTGACGGCGGAGGCGGCGACGGCGGCCATCTTCCCGGCGCTCGCGCCCAACGCGCGCTGGTAGGCACGCACGAGGTCGCTGATGCCGAGGATCCCGACGACTCGTCGGTTCGAGGTCACGGTCACCCAGTGGCCGCCTGCGTGCATGAGCGCCTCGAGCGCCACATCGAGGCGCGCGCCGTCGGGGACGGTGGCGGTCGTCTCGTCCATCGCCGCCGCCACGGTGAGCGTTCCCGCCGCCCCTCCGCCGGGCCCCGCCGCCCCTCCGCCGGGCCCCCCCTCCCCGCTGTCGGGCTCGGCCCCGCCCGCAGCGTCCTCGCCCTCGGGGCGTGGGACTCCCGGAGGCTCGAGCATGCGCACCACCCGACCGAGGTCCACCGTGCCCCGGTACAGGCCTTCTGCGTCGACGACCGGCGCACCCGGCACGCCTGCCTCCCTGAGCTGGTCGCGTGCCTCCGCGAGGGGCGTGGTGTCGACGAGCACGAGCCGCGGCGTGGTCGCCGCGTCGGAGACGTGGACCAAGGAGAGGAGGGGGAGCCCGAAGTGCAGGCGGCTCGCCTCGGAGTCGGCCCGGGTGCGGAGCTGCGAGCGGTAGATGGTGTCGTCGGACCTCGAGACGATGAACGTCGAGAGGGCGACGGCCACGAGCGCGGGAGGGACGATCTCGATGCTCCCGGTCATCTCGGCGACCATGACGAGCACGGCGAGCGGCGCGCGCGAGATGCCGCCGAACACGGCCATCATCCCGACCACGACGAACGGCGCGGGGTCGTGGCCGACCCCGGGGGCCACCGGCTCGAGCAGGCGCCACACGGCGAGCCCGGTGAAGGCGCCGATGACCATGCCGGGCCCGAAGACCCCTCCCGAGCCGCCGGTGCCGATCGACAGAGCGGTCGCCACGATCCGCGCGAAGGGGAGGGCGAGCACGATCCACACCGGCGCGTGCAGGATGGCTCCTCTCAAGGTGAGCGAGTCCTGCACCCATCCGTAGCCGGTGCCGAGCACCTCTGGGAGGCCGAGCGCGATGACGCCGACGACGAGCCCACCGATGGCCGGACGGAGCTTGCGGGTCACAGGGAGCCGGCTCGAGAGTGTCGCGACGGCGTAGAAGCCCTTGGCGTACAGGAGGCCGATGCCGCCCGCCACGATCCCGATGAGGGCGAACCACACGAGCTGCACGGGCTTGTCGAAGTGGTAGCCCGGGGTCGCGAAGAGCGGCTGGTAGCCGTAGAAGGCGCCGAAGATCGCCCACGCGATGATCGACGCGAAGAGGCCGGGGACCAGCGCCTCGTACTCGAAGTCGTCCCGGTACACGATGTCCGCGGCGAGCACGGCGCCGCCGAGCGGCGCGCTGAAGATGGCGCCGATACCCGACCCGATCCCGACCGACACCGCGATGCGACCGTCTTCGGGGGAGAGGTCGAGGACCCGTGCGAGCAGCGAGCCGAACCCGGCGCTGATCTGGGCGGTGGGTCCTTCGCGCCCGCCCGAGCCGCCCGATCCGATGGTGAGGGCGGAGGCGACGATCTTGACGATGACCGCCCGGATGCGGATGCCCCGGGGGTTGTAGTGGACGGCGTCGATCGCGGCGTCCGTCCCGTGCCCCTCGGCCTCCGGCGCCCAGGTGAACACGAGGTACCCGGCGAGGAGCGCGCCTGCCACCACGACGAGCGGGACGGCCCAGGCGCGCGTGTAGCGGATGCCCGAGCCGAGCGCGTTGCCCTCGCCGGCGGGCGTCGGCACGCGGTAGTTCGCCAGCACCTGGAGGAAGAGCTCCGTGGAGAGCCGCAGCGCCTCGTAGAAGACGACGGCGCCCAGGCCGGCGACGACCCCGATGATCGAGGCGAGGGTGAGCCAGCGCGGGAGGTAGGACATGCGGTTGACGCGGCTGCCCGCCCAGCTCGCGAGCCGGCGCCACCCGGTCCGCCCCGACAGGAGCGAGCCCGCGGACGGCGCAGGGGAAGGCGGCGGCGCGCTCTTGGCCCGTCGTTGGTCGCTCACCGGGGCGGCGAAGGCATCACAGGTCCCATCCGGTGCTCCAGTCCTGTTCGGGCACCTCGCCCGCTGCGTCCGCGAGGAGCTGCAGCCCGCTCGCGACGGCGTGCCGGGCGTCCTGCGGGACCGCCTCGAGCAGTGCCGCGATCTCGCAGCGGCGGCGCTCGGTGACGACGTCGACGAGACGGCGCCCCGTCTCGGTGAGGGCCACGCGGACCTGCCGCCGGTCGCTGCGGTCTGCGCGCCGGCGCACGAGGCCCTTGCGCACGAGCCGGTCGCACAGCCGTGAGGCCGTCGGCGGGGTGACGCCGAGGGCGTCGGCGAGCGACGCGATGCCCTGGGGACCGCGCGAGGCGAGCACGACGAGGGAGCGGTACTGCGTGAGGGTCACGTCCTCGGCCTCGCCCAGGTCTGCCAGCGACCTGGCCGCGACGGCGACGAGGACGCGGCTCGCGCTGAGGACCGCGTCGACCATCGGGTCCTGCTGGTCACGGGGCTGCTCTCGCGCCTGGTCGCGCGCCTTGTCGCGTGCCTGGTCGCGCGCCTGGTCGCTCGGCTGATCACTTGTGTGACTAATAGTTGCCTATGCTACGTACCTGCGTCCGGCCCGTCAACAGGGCACGCCCGGGACCTCCGTGCCCTGCGCACCGACGGATCACGCCGCGGGGTCTCCCGGTGGCGCACAATCGCGGGGTGCACGTCCCTGCCAAGGTCGACTACGGGCTGCGCGCGCTCCTGAGCCTCGCCGCCGCGCAGGCGCCCCGGACGGCCGAGGAGCTGGCCGCCGACCAGGGCCTTCCGGCCCGGTTCCTCGGCGCCATCCTCGCCGATCTGCGGCGCGGGGGGCTCGTGGCCAGTCAGCGGGGAAACGAGGGCGGGTACCGGCTCGCCCGTCCGGCGAGCACCATCACCGTGGCCGAGGTGTTCCGGGTGCTCGACGGGCCGCTCGCGGAGGTCCGCGGCCTCCGGCCCGAGGCCACCCGCTACGAGGGGTCGGCCGAGCATCTCCAGCGCGTGTGGGTCGCCGTGCGCGCGAGCCTGCGCGAGGTGCTCGAGCACCTCACCCTCGACCAGATCGTCCGCGGAGCGCTGCCCGCACGCGTGCAGCGCCTCACCGCCGACCCCGATGCCTGGACCTCCCGTTGACCGCCGAGTCGGGCACAGGCGGGATCACGGGAGCCTGAGTTGACCGGAGCGCGCTGAGGCGTGGACGCAGCCGATTTCGAGGAGGTGCGGCGGACGGTCCGGGCCTTCGTGCGCGAGCGCGTCGTGCCGCTCGAGGCCCGCATCGATCGTGAGGACGAGGTCCCCGCCGAGATCCGCGAGGCCGCGAGGCAGATGGGCCTCTACGGCTTCGCCATCCCCGCCCGCTACTCGGGGCTCGGGCTCGGCATGCACGAGGAGTGCCGGCTGGTCTTCGAGCTGGGCTACACGACCCCGGCCTTCCGCTCGCTCTTCGGGACCAACAACGGGATCGCCGGTCACGTCCTGCTCGAGGGCGGGACCGAGGAGCAGAAGGCGCGGTGGCTGCCGCGCCTGGCGTCGGGGGAGGAGGTCGCCGCTTTCGCGCTGACCGAGCCCGAGGCCGGGTCGGACCCCGCGGGCCTCTCGACGACGGCTCGGCGTGACGGCACGGGCTGGGTCCTCGACGGTGCCAAGCGCTACATCACGAACGCCCCGGTGGCGGACGTGTTCATGGTGTTCGCCAGGACCAGCGGACCCGGAGCGGCGGGGATCTCGGCCTTCATGGTCCCGGCGCGCACGCCCGGGCTCTCCGTCGGGCCGAAGGACGAGAAGATGGGGCAGGCAGGCGCCTGGACGGCCGACGTCCTGCTCGACGGGGTGCGCGTCGACGCGGAGGCGCTCGTCGGGGGCGAGGGCGGCGAGGGTCGAGGCTGGGCCACGGCGATGCGGTGCCTCGCGCACGGAAGGCTCCACATCGCGGCGCTCTGCGTCGGCATGGCCGAGCGCCTCGTGGACGAGACCGTGGAGTACGCGCGCAGCCGCCGCCAGTCCGGCCGTCCGATCGCCGCCTTCCAGCTCGTCCAGGCGATGGTCGCCGACTCCGTCACGGACCTGCACGCCGGGCGGGCCGTCGTGCTCGAGGCGGCGCTCGCCTTCGACGAGGGCAGCGACCGGCGTGTCGCGCCGTCGGTGGCCAAGTACTTCTGCAGCGAGATGGTGGGGCGGGTGGCCGACCGCGCGGTGCAAGTCCACGGCGGTGCGGGGTACATGCGCGGCACGGCGGTCGAGCGGCTGTACCGCGACGCCCGCCTGTTCCGCATCTACGAGGGGACGAGCCAGATCCAGCAGCTCATCATCGCCCGCAACGTGATCGGCGGCGCCGCCGACGGCTGAGGGGGCGGGCGCCGCTCGTCCGCGGAACCCCCCGCGCGCAGGCCCCGGGGCGCTCAGCGTGCCAGCTCGAAGACGGCGGCGATCCCCTGGCCGCCGCCGATGCACATCGTCTCGAGCCCGATGGCCGCCTGGCGACGGTCCATCTCGCGCAGCAGGGTCGTGAGGATCCGGCAGCCGGTCGCCCCGACGGGGTGGCCCAAGGAGATCCCCGACCCGTGGACGTTCAGGCGGTCGTGCACGGCGTCGCCGAGGTCCCACTCGCGCAGCACCGCGAGCACCTGCGCGGCGAACGCCTCGTTCAGCTCGATCAGGTCGACGTCGCCGAGCGCCAGCCCGGCGTGCTCGAGAGCCCGTGCGGATGCCGGGACGGGCCCGATCCCCATGCGCTCGGGCTCGACGCCTGCGACCGCCCACGACCGGAGCCGAGCGAGCGGTCGGAGCCCGAGCTCGGCGGCAGCGGCCGGATGGGTGACGACGCAGGCGGCGGCCCCGTCGTTCTGGCCGCTCGAGTTTCCTGCGGTCACCGTGGCGTCGGGGTCCTTGGAGACGAGCACCGGGCGCAGTGACGAGAGCCGCTCCAAGGTGGTGTCCTCGCGCGGGTGCTCGTCGACGTCGACGCCGTCCACGGGGACGATCTCCTCGGCGAACAGCGGCCGTGCCGCGACGGCGCGGCGGTGGGACTCGAGTGCCAGCTCGTCCTGCTCCCGCCTGCCGATCCGGTACTCCCGGCGCAGGTTCTCCGCAGTCTCGAGCATCCCGTCGGGGATCGGGTGCCGGGTGCCTCCGGCGGTCGCCCGCCCGCGCACGAGGCGGTCGACGAGCCCGAGGTCTCCCGTCCGTGCGCCCCAGCGGAGCCCCGTCGTGTAGTGCTCGGTCTGGCTCATGCTCTCGACCCCGCCGGCGAGGACGACGTCCGCCGCGCCGGTCTGGACCTGCATGGCGGCGTAGATCACGGCCTGGAGCCCCGAGCCGCAGCGCCGGTCCAGCTGCAGCCCCGGGACCCGCACCCCGAGGCCGGCGTCGAGGGCCGCCACGCGCCCGACGGCGGGAGCCTCGCCGTTGGGGTAGCACTGGCCCAGCACCACGTCGTCCACGCGTGTCGCGGGGATCCCCGTGCGCGCCAGCACCTCGGAGAGCACCGTCGCTGCGAGCGTCGCGGCCGGCACGTGGCGCAGGGAGCCCCCGAAGCCTCCGACGGGCGTGCGCAGCGGCTCGCAGATGAGGGCGTCACGCATGGGACCGTTAGGTTATGGCGCGATGGTGCTCGTCGTGGGCGGCGGGACGATGGGGACCGGCATCGCCGAGGTCCTCGTGCGGGCCGGCAAGCGGGTCGTCCTGTGCGAGGTCGACGGCGCCAGGGCCGAGGCCGCCCGGGACGCGGTCATCCGGGGCCTCGAGCGAGAGGCGAAGGGCGCGCCAGAGGCGAAGGGCGCGCCAGAGGTGAAGGGCGCGCCAGAGGCGAAGGGCGCGACGGTCGGCGAGCCGTCGCTGCTGGAGGTGACCGTCGGCGTGCCGGACTGCCCGGACGCCGAGCTCGCCGTCGAAGCGGTCTTCGAGGACCCGGTGCACAAGAAGGGTGTCCTCGCCGAGATCGAGGCCCGGGTGCCCGCGACTGCGCTCATCGCCTCGAACACGAGCTCGCTGTCGATCGGGGACCTGTCCGGAGCGTTGCGGCGTCCCGACCGCTTCCTCGGCATGCACTTCTTCAACCCGGTCCCGCGCTCCGCGCTCGTCGAGCTCGTGCGGGGCCCGGCCACCGACGCCGCCGCCGTCGAGCGAGCCAGGGAGTGGGTCCACCTCCTCGGCAAGGAGGAGATCGTGGTCCACGACGCCCCAGGCTTCGCGACGAGCAGGCTGGGCGTGGCGATCGGGATCGAGGCGATCCGGATGCTCGAAGAGCAGGTGGCCTCGGCGGAGGACATCGACCGCGCGATGGTGCTCGGCTACCGATTCCCCATCGGCCCGTTGCGGCTCACGGACCTCGTAGGCCTCGACGTGCGGCTGGCGATCGCCGAGCACCTGGAGCGGACGCTCGGGAAGCGGTTCCGCCCGCCGCAGCTGCTGCGCGACAAGGTCGCCAACGGCGAGCTCGGGAAGAAGACCGGCAGGGGGTTCTTCACCTGGTGAGCGACCCCGCGTTGGTGGTAGGCAAAGACGTGATGGCCACTGTCCGCGCGAGTGCAGAAGCCGTCGTCGAGGCGCCTCCAGCCGTGGTGTTCGGCTGCATCGGCGACTACCGCGAGCGCCACCGCCACTTCCTGCCGCCCGCCTTCACGGACTTCTGTGTGGAGGAGGGCGGCACAGGGGAGGGCACCGTGGTCCGCTACACGCTCGGCGTGGGGGGCCGCAGCCGCGGCTACCGCATGCGCGTGGTGGTCCCCGAGCCGGGCAGGGTGCTCGAGGAGCACGACACGGCCTCGTCGCTCGTGACGCGCTTCACGGTCACCCCCGAGGACGCGCCGGGGACCGGGCGGTCACGCGTGCGGATCGAGACGACCTGGGAAGGGGCCGGCGGGATCGGCGGGTTCTTCGAGAAGCGGTTCGCGCCGGCCGCCCTGCGTCGCCTCTACGAGGACGAGCTGGCCCGCCTCGGCGCCTACGCCAAAGAGCAGGCCTCACGCCTCTGAGGAGCTGCGCGGCGCCCCGTCGGACAGCGGCCGCCGCCCGCCGTAGATGACGGTGTCGAGCCGCTTCCAGTACACGTCCACCCCCTCGAAGCCCGCGGCGCGCAGGAGCTCGAGCTGGGGCTGGAGGGGGATCATGTAGCGGATGTGGTTCTCGTAGCGGAGCTGTTCGGCGGGGGTCCGGTGGCGGCGCATCTCGGCGGCCTCGGGGTCCTGGCGGTCGCCTGCGCGCAGCCAGGCGGACTCGACGACGGGGTCGCCGGCCGCGACGTTGTCGTAGTTCAGGTACCAGCCGCCGGGTGCGAGATGGTCCAGGATCTCGCCGAAGAGCTCCCGCTTGCGGCTGTCGGGGAGATGGTGGACGGACAGCGAGGTGATCACCGCATCGGCGCGGGCGGGCATCGGCTCGGGCCACTCGGGCTTCGTGAGGTCGAGCTCCACGTAGGTGAAGCGGCCCTCGTAGGCGGAGAGCTCGCGGCGGCCCTCGGCCGTCATCTGGGGCGAGTACTCGCCGAGGACCGCCCGGGCACGGGGGTAGCGGTCGAGGACCACCCGGGACGCGGCACCGGTCCCGGCCCCCAGGTCCACGAAGGTGAACTCGTCGTCGAGCTCGAACGGGAGGAGGTCGGCGAGGAGCTTGCGGGCCTCGACGCGTCCGCGCTCGCGCGCTTCAGACCTCGCGACCCACTCGGCCACCATCTCCTGGGACTTCCAGACGTCGTCGTTGCCGTCGGGAGCGCCGGCGTTGGGATCGGGGGCGCTGGTCATGGGGCCACGCTACCGTCGCCCCGGCCTGGCTGAGGTGCGGGCGTGCGGTCCGTGCGGGTCCCTCTCCGACGGCGCAGACGGGCGCGGAGACGGGTGGCGGAGACGGGCGACGGAGACGGCCTCAGGCCTCGACGGCCACCGGCTCGGGCAGCGGGGCGACGGCGACCCCCTCGAGCACCGGGAGCGCCACGTGCGGTCGTGAGCGGTCGCGGTGCGCCTCCAGGATGCGCGCGTGGTACTCCTCGGCCATCCTGGCGAACTCCTCGGTGTGGTAGCGGCGGCCGTCGATGAACGGGCCGACGCCGCCCGACACGATGGCCAGGACGTCCTCGCCGGTGATCGTCTTGAACGTCTCGAGCGCGTGGGCGACCGCGAGGACCTCGAGGCGGTTCTCCCGGAGCAGCGCCTCGGTGCGGTCGAGCAGCTCGGCGAGCTTGCCTTCGATGCGGGTGCCGAGGCTGCCCGAGAGCAGCTCGTTGCGCTTGCGGCCGGCGTGCTCGCCTTCGCCCCCGCCGACGCCTGCGGCCCTCGTCACGCCGTGGCTCGCGACGGTCCTCCCCATCCCCCAGTAGCCCTCCATGAAGGTGGCGATCTGGGTCGCGCTCTCGAGGTCGTTCGAGACCCCCGAGGAGCTGTCGCCCTCGAAGAACATGCGCTCGCCGGCGAGGCTCGCCAGCGCCACCATGATGTCGGCCTCGTAGTCGCTCCTCCACTGGGTGAAGGTGTCCTCCACGCGCACCGACGAGACCATGCCGAGGTAGTTGCCCCCCTTCTCGATCGTCGCGACGTCGATGATCAGGTCTCGCTGGACCCTCGCCGCGACGACCGCGTGGCACGCCTCGTGGACCGCCGTGGCGTGGCGCTCGCGCTCGATGTACTCCACGTCCTCTGGGGGCCCGAAGTCCTTCAGCCGCTTGGCCTTCACCACGTCCTCCCAGCGCACGGTGTCGCGCCCGTCGCGGATGGCGTTGATGAGCGACTCGTTCACGAGGTCCTTGATGGTCGCGCCCGTCGCGTACGGGGTGACGGTGGCCAGGCGGTCGATGTGCGCTGCGGTCAGCTCGTGGCGGATCTTCTGGAAGTACCCCTCGTAGGTCCGCACGCGTCCCGCCTTCGTCGGGTAGCCGACCTTGTAGACGCGGTCGATGCGGCCGGGCCGCAGCAGCGCCTCGTCGAGCGACTCGGGCATGTTGGTCGCCATCATCACCAGGATGCGGTACTTGGGTGGCGGCTTGGGACGGAGCCCGAGCGCCCGCCGCACGACCCGGTTCACGAACCCCCGCGGCTTCTTCAGCCCCGACATCTCGGCGAGCAGCGTCTGCAGGGTCCCCATGCCCCCGCCTCCCATCCCGACTCCTGCCATCATGCGCCAGCTGCGGCGGCCTCCGGGCGCGGCCGCGCCGTCTCCCAGGACGGCGGCGTCCTCCGGGATCCCCCCTCGCGTGGCGGAGGCGACGACGCGCGCGGCCCCGGCGTCGAGGTAGGCGTAGCCGTGGCAGGATCCGGCGTCCCAGGGCTTCGGCGCGGCGACGCTCCTCGTCCCTCCCGGGCCGAAGATGCCGCCGGCGGCGAGCGGCCCCCGGTTGCCGAGCGAGTCGGCCTCGTCGAAGAAGACGACGACGCCGCCGTAGCGGAGGGCGAGGCGCCGCAGCTTGCGGAACAGGCTCTTCACCTTCAGGATGCCGATCCCGAAGAACATGTTGATGAAGGCCCCGGGGTCGACGAAGACGAAGGGGTTGTGCGTCTCGCCGGCGACCGCCTCTGCGATGAGCGTCTTCCCGGTGCCCGGCGGCCCCCACAGCAGGATCCCGCCGGGCACGTAGCCGCCGCGGGACTCGATGGCATCGGGGTCCTTCAGGAAGATGATGTTCTCCTTCACCCGGTCGAGGACGGCATCCTGCCCCCACACGTCGCTGAAGCGCGTCTTCACGTCGCCCGGGAAGTAGACGTCGACCCCGCCCCGCGAGAGGATCCAGAAGAGCCCGATGAACTGGAAGGCGATGAAGAAGAAGGCGAAGGCGAGCTGCAGGATGAACGGCAGCGCGCTGAAGATGGCGGCTGGCACCTGGAACAGGGACACCACCGGAGAGGTGTGGTAGAAGGCGCCGAGCACGATGGCGAGCGCCACGAGCAGCACGACGACCACCGTGATCCGTCCGATCCGGTAGCGGTTCCACTCGCTCACCCGCGAGGTCAGACGCCGGATCCGGTGGCCGAGCAGTCCGTACCAGAGGCGGTTCCAGGTCACCGAGTGCTCGCTCGCCAGGTAGTGGAGCTGGCGGACGAGCTCGAGCCCGGCCAGGCCTTCGAGCCACCACATCGACGTCAGCTGGTTGCCCACGGCCACCGAGAACGGCTCGATCGGGTTGTTGGTGAGGTCCGCCCACAGGACCAGCCACCACAGCGCGACGAGCAGCACGAGGATCCTCGAGCGCTGCCACCCGCTGAGGGGCGGGCGCAGCGGCCAGACGTCGAGCACGGGCGCCGACGACGGCGGCAGCGCCGCGAGGCCCTCCACGTCGGTCACGGGGACAGCGTCGGCGAGGACGGGGGCCGGGTCCTGCGGGCCGTCTCCTGCCCCTGCGCGGTCTCGGTCGCCCGGGTCGTCGTGGTGTGTGGTGCCGCTCATCGTGCTCCTCCTCGCTCTGCCAGGGTGGCCGTCCGGCATCCATCGGGTGTCATGGCGACTGCGTCACGGTCCACGACGACAGGACCTGGCCGATCGTCTGGGAGTCCATGTGCCAGCAGCTCACCTGGCAGCTGATGCCGATGGCGAAGATCCAGTTGCCCATCCGGTCGGTCTCGACGACCTCCCCGAAGGTGCGCACGGGCGTCGTGCCTGTGAGGTCCACCACGAGCTTCACCCCCCGGACCCCGTCGGACCGGGCGAACGGCGTGTAGCTGAGCACGTCGAACCCGCTTGTCGCGGTGAGGGGGTCCGTTCCGAGGAGGTAGGCCCGCATCGTCCGGTACGACAGCGTGTCGGTCTGTGTCGGCGACAGGGGCCGCACCACCACCTCGGCCGACGGCCACCTGCGGCCGTAGGAGGTCGCCTGCCTGAGCGTCGGCCTCGGCGCGGCGGAGAGCGCCTCGATCCAGGCGCCCTGGGCGATCTCGCGGGCCTCCGTGTCGCTCAGCGGGCCGTTCTGGCGCGAGAGCACCTGCTCGGTGTCGTACACCTTCCAACTGGCCGGGACCTTGAAGTACAGCATGGTCCCGTCCCCGCCCCGGTGGCTCACGTAGGCGAAGGAGGAGCCGAGGCACCCCGAGGCGACGAGGGCGAGGGCGCAGGTCGGCACCAGTGCTGCGAGACGACGCGGGACGAGGGCGCGTCTGCGCCCGTGCGGCGTGCGGCTCCCCTCAGCGCTCGCCTGCCGCTTCCCGCCTGGAATCCGTCCGTCCCGTGCCGTGTCGTGAAATTAGTGCGCGGGCACCCGAACGGGGGATCGACAACCCTACGCCGGCAGCGGTCCCGCTCCCGGAGCGGTTCGCAGGGCTGCGGCCAGCTGGTCGAGGCGGTCGGCGAGGTCCTTGATGCCGCCGGCGGTGTGGACGTCGAGGCGGTCGAGGATCGCCACGGTGTCGTCGTAGGTCCGCTGCGCGCGGGCGTCGCTCGCCTCGCTCTGGACGTTCTGGCCGACCATGATCACCGACAGGAGGACGAGCTGGAGGAAGGTCTGCGCGATCCACGCGATGATCCCCTCGCCACCGGGCCTGAGGGCCGCGGGCAAGCCGATCAAGGCGAGGACCGCGAAGACGTAGGCGCACCACATGGACCCGACCATGTTGGTGAGGAAGACCGCGATCTTGGCGTTGAGCCCGTCGGCCCGCTCGATGTCCTTGCGCAGCCCCCTCAGGCTGATGGCGTGCTGCATGTGGCGGTACACGGACACGGGGGCGTGCAGTTCCTGGTCGCTCACGGTCGGTCCTTTCTCGGAGGCCTTCGGTGCCGCGGCGGACCTGAGCCGATCCCGCCGCCGCCGCCCGGATCATCCCACCGCGACCGTGACGCGTGTGGCGACGGCGCCGGTCAGCCCGGGAACGGGGCAGCCGCTCCGGCGTCGATGCCGTAGCGGCGGATCGCCTCGGCAGGCGCCGAGCGCTCGAGCGCCCCCTGCTGGGCCAGGGACCCGAGGACGGCGAGGACGACGTGGGCCGCGTCCACCTCGAAGTAGCGGCGGAGCGTCCCGCGCGCGTCGGAGCGGCCGAACCCGTCGGTCCCGAGCGAGGTGAACGGCCGGCGCACCCAGCGCGCCACCTGGTCGGGGACGGCACGCATGTAGTCGGTGACGGCGACGACCGGGGCTGGTCCTGTGCCGAGCAGGCTCGTGACGTAGGGCGTGCGCGCCTCGGCGCCGGGGTGGAGCCGGTTCCACCGCTCGCACAGGAGGGCGTCGGTCCGCAAGGTCGTCCACGAGGTCGCCGACCACGTGTCGGCCGAGACGCCCCAGTCCTCGGCGAGCAGGCGCCGCGCCTCGGCGGCGACCTGCCACATCGGACCCGAGAAGCAGATCGACGCTCGCGCCGCCGGCTCCCCGGGTGCGCCGACGTCTGCGGGGCCGGCGTAGCGGTACATCCCTCTCAGGATCCCCGAGCGGACCGCGTCGCCCTCCGGGCCCTCCGGCAGCGCGGGCATCGTGTAGTTCTCGTTGTACAGCGTGATGTACCAGAACTTGTCCTCGGGCTGCTCGCCCATCATCCTGCGGATCGCGTCCTCGACGACGACGGCGACCTCGTAGGCGAAGGAGGGGTCGTAGACGACGGCTGCGGGGTTGGTCGAGGCGATGAGGGGGGAGTGCCCGTCGTCGTGCTGGAGGCCCTCTCCGAGGAGGGTGGTCCGGCCCGCCGTGCACCCGGCGAGGATGCCGCGGCCGCGCATGTCCCCGAGCGCCCACAGCAGGTCGCCGACCCGCTGGAAGCCGAACATCGAGTAGAAGAGGAACACGGGGAGCATCGGGCGTCCCCACGTGGCGTAGGAGGTGGCGAGCGCCGAGAAGGCCGCCGCGGCCCCGGCCTCGGTGATGCCCTCTTGGAGGAGCTGGCCCGACGCGCTCTCGGCGTACTTGAGCGGCAGGTCGGCGTCGACCGGCACGTAGCGCTGGCCCCCCGGCGCGTAGATCTTGGCCTCTGCGATGATGGGCTCGAGCCCGAACGTGCGTGCCTCGTCGGAGACGATGGGCGCCACGAACTGCCCGAAGTCCGGGTCGCGCACGAGGTTCCGCAGCAGCCGCGCGAAGGCCATCGTGGTCGACGCGGCCTGCGTCCCCGAGCCGGCGGTGAGGTCTGCGAACACCTTGGGGTCGGGGAGCACGACCTTGGCCGGCCGCACGACGCGGCGGGGGAGGGCGCCGCCGAGCACCTTGCGGCGCGCCATCAGGTACTCGAAGGCCTCCGATCCCTCGGGGGGCCGGTAGTACGGGGGGACGTCGGCGTCGAGCGCGTCGTCCGGGATCTCGTCGGCGAGGTAGAGCCGGTCCCGCAGCGCCCGCAGCTGGTCCCTCGTCATCTTCTTGATCTGGTGCGTCGCGTTGCGCGCCTCGATCTGGGGGCCGAGCGTCCAGCCCTTGATGGTCTTGGCGAGGATGGCGGTGGGCGCCCCGCGCTGCTCGGTGGCGAGCTTGTAGGCGGCGTAGAGCTTCCGGTAGTCGTGGCCGCCGCGCGGCAGCGTCTGCAGCTCGTCGTCGCTCAGGTGCTCGACGAGCTTGCGCAGCCGCGGATCGGGGCCGAAGAAGTGCTCCCGGATGTACGCGCCGGACTCCACCGCGTACTTCTGGAACTCGCCGTCGACGGTGGTGTTCATCTTGTCGAGCAGCACGCCGTCGACGTCTCGGGCGAGCAGCTCGTCCCAGCGTGAGCCCCAGATCACCTTGATGACGTTCCATCCGGCACCGCGGAAGAGCGCCTCGAGCTCCTGGATGATCTTCCCGTTGCCCCGCACGGGGCCGTCGAGGCGCTGGAGGTTGCAGTTGACCACGAAGATGAGGTTGTCCAGGTGCTCGCGGCCTGCGACGCCGAGGGCCCCGATGGACTCGGGCTCGTCCATCTCGCCGTCGCCCACGAAGCACCAGACCCGTGACCCGCTCGTGTCCACGATCTGGCGGTGGTGCAGGTAGCGGTTGACGTGGGCCTGGTAGACGGCGTCGATCGCCCCGAGCCCCATCGAGACCGTGGGGAACTCCCAGAAGTCGGGAAGGGATCGGGGGTGCGGGTAGCTCGGGAGGCCTCCGCCGACCTCGTGGCGGAAGTTGTCGAGGTCCTCCTCGCTCAGCCGGCCCTCGACGAAGGCCCTCGCGTAGATCCCGGGGGAGGCGTGCCCCTGGACGAAGACCTGGTCGCCCGCGCCCCCGTCGTCCTTGCCCCTGAAGAAGTGGTTGAACCCCACCTCGTAGAGCGAGGCGGAGCTCGCGTAGGTCGAGAGGTGGCCGCCGATGCCGTCGGTGCGCATGTTCGCCCGCACCACCATGGCCGCCGCGTTCCAGCGGATGAACGCCCGGATGCGTCGCTCGATGTACTCGTCCCCGGGGAACCAGGGCTCCTCGTCCGCCGGGATGGTGTTCACGTAGGGGGTCGAGACGGTCGCGGGGAAGTCGACCTGGAGGGTGCGGGCACGCTCGAGCAGCTTCATGAGCAGGAACCGGGCTCTCGGCCGCCCGTGCGTCCCCACCACGGCGTCGAAGGAGTCGAGCCACTCTTGGGTCTCTTGGACGTCGATGTCCGGGACCTGGTGGGAAACCCCGTCGAAGAGCACGTCTCCACCGTACCGTGCAGCGGGTCCTGCACGGCACCGCCGCGCGCGGTGTAGACCTCGCCGGGTGATCACCGTGTACACGGACGGGTCCTGTCTCGGGAACCCGGGGCCCGGCGGCTGGGCGTGGGTCGTCCCAGACGGGAGGTTCGAGAGCGGGGCGGAACGAAGGACCACCAACCAGCGGATGGAGATCACGGCGCCGCTGCGCGCGCTCGAGGCCCTCGCGCCCGCTGCGGGCGAGGGGGGGATCCTCGTGCGCAGCGACTCCGCGTACGTCGTCAACTGCTTCGTCCAGCGCTGGTGGGCGGGCTGGCAGCGACGGGGCTGGCGCAACGCCCAGGGGAAGCCGGTCGCGAACCGGGACCTGTGGGAGCAGCTCCTCTCCCTCGCCCTCGACCCCGCCCTCCCCGTCCGGTTCATGTGGGTGAAGGGGCACTCGGGCGACCGGTGGAACGACGTCGTCGACGAGCTCGCGACCTCGGCGGCGGCCACCGGCGCCGGGCGGTCCGGCTCCTTCTGATCCCTCGGCGCCGCGCAGGCCGGCTCGCGGCCCGTCTGGCCCCTCCGGTCCGCCGCACGTACGATCGCCAGCATGGAGCTCCACGGTTCGTCCGCCATCGTCACGGGCGGCGCGTCCGGCCTCGGCGCCGCAACGGCGAGAGCGCTCGCGGCGCAGGGCGTGCGCGTGACCGTCTTCGACCTGAACGAGGACGGGGCGAAGGCCGTCGCCGCCGACGTGGCGGGCGACTACGTCGCGGGCGACGTCACGGACCCCGACCACTGCCAGCGGGCGGTGGACCAGGCTGCCGCCGCCGGGGCCCTGCGCGTCGCCGTCAACTGCGCAGGCACCGGGTGGATCGGCAGGGTGATCGACCGCCAGGGCAACCCGCACGACCTCGCCCCCTTCGAGTTCATCCAGCGGCTGAACGTGATCGGGACCTTCAACGTGATGACGAAGGCCGCCGCCGCCATCGCCAGGACCGAGCCGCTCGAGGACGGCGAGCGCGGGGTGATCGTGAACACGGCCTCCGTGGCCGCCTTCGACGGCCAGGTCGGCCAGCTCGCCTACGCGGCGTCCAAGGGCGCGGTCGTGGGAATGACGCTGCCCGCTGCCCGAGACCTCTCCGTCGTGGGCATCCGGGTGGTGACCATCGCGCCCGGGCTGTTCGACACGCCGCTGCTCGGGATGCTCCCCGAGGACCAGCGGCGCGCGCTGGGCGAGTCGGTGCTCTTCCCCAAGCGCCTCGGCGACCCGGCGCGCTACGGCCAGCTCGTGGTCCACATCGCCCAGAACTCGTACCTGAACGGCGAGGTGGTGCGCCTCGACGGCGGCATCCGGATGCCGCCGAAGTAGCCGGGGCCGGGGAGCGGAGCGAGGAGCGGCCGATGCGCCCGGTCGAGGCGGGCGGGGTCCGCCTGTTCCCGGTGGGCCTCGGGACGTGGCAGTTCGGCGCCGGGGAGTGGGGCTACGGCACCGCCTACGCCGAGGAGGTCGCGCCGCGCATCGTCGAGCGCTCGCTCGAGCTCGGCGTCGATCTGGTCGACACGGCGGAGATCTACGCCTATGGGCGCTCCGAGCGCATCGTGGGTGCGGCGCTCGCCGGTCGACGTGACGAGGCGTTCCTGGCGACCAAGCTCTTCCCGGTCCTCCCCGTCGCCCCGGTCGCCGGGTGGCGCTGTCGGGGGAGCCTGCGGCGCCTGGGCACCGACCACGTGGACCTCTACCAGCTCCACTGGCCGAACCCCGTCGTGCCCGCCCGCCGCGTCGCCGACGCGCTCGGTCGGCTGCTCGGCTCGGGGCTCACCCGCCACGTCGGCGTGAGCAACTACCCGCTCGCCAAGTGGCAGGAGCTCGAGCGCCTGCTCGGGCACCCGGTGCTGTCGAACCAGGTGCGCTACAGCCTCGTCGACCGCAGGCCCGAGGCCGAGCTGCTGCCCTGGGCGCAGGCGAACGACCGAGTGGTCATCGCCTACAGCCCGCTCGCGCAGGGGCTCCTCTCTGGCCGCTACGGCCCCCAGCGCCGGCCGAGGGGCCTGCGGGCCCGGACCGCGGCCTTCCGCCCTGAGAACCTGCGGCGGGTCGGGCCCCTCCTCGACGTGCTGCGGGACGTGGCCGACGCCCACCATGCGACCCCTGCGCAGATCGCGCTCGCCTGGCTCGTGCACCGACCCAACGTCGTCGTGATCCCCGGCGCCTCCTCGGTCGAGCAGGCCGAGCAGAACGCCGCGTCGGCGGACATCGAGCTCAGCGCGGCGGAGGACGAGGCCCTCACGGCCGCCTCCGACGCCTACCGCCCGGTGCGGCCGGCGATCGTCGCGTCGGCGCAGACCATGCGTCGCCGCGTGCGACGCGTACGCGATGGGCTCAGGGCGTAGGGGACCTCGCGCACCGTTAGGCTCTGATGGCGTTCCCGCCCGGGGGTGCCGGGCGCTCCAGGGAGGACCTTGTGGAGTACGACGTCGTGATCATCGGTGGGGGGCCGGGCGGCTACGCCGCCGCCCTCTACGGCGCGTCGGGTGGACTGAACGTCGCCCTCGTCGAGGCCACAAAGGTCGGTGGGACGTGCCTGCACCGCGGGTGCGTCCCGGCCAAGGAGTTCCTCGAGTCCGCTGCGGTGTTCCGAACGGTGCGAGGCGCCTCGGAGTTCGGCATCTCGGCCGGGGAGCCGGTCGTGGACTTCGCGGTCAACCAGCGCCGCAAGGCGGCGGTGGTCGACCAGCTCTTCCGGGGTCTGAGCGGCCTCCTGCGGGGGCGGAAGGTGACCGTGCTCGCAGGGACCGGCACGCTCCTGCCCGGGCGCCGCGTCCGGGTGGTCGACGGGCCGGACGCAGGGACCGAGGTCTCCGGTCGCCACGTGGTCCTCGCGGCCGGATCCGTGCCGCGCTCCCTCCCCGGTCTGGACGTCGACGGGCGGTACGTGCTCACCTCCGACGAGTTCTTGGACCTCGAGCGCGTGCCGGGATCGGTCGCGGTGGTGGGCGGCGGAGCGATCGGCTGCGAGTTCGCCTCGCTCCTGTCGGACCTCGGCTCGCGCGTCACCATCCTCGAGGCGCTCGACACGATCCTCGCCGGGTGCGACGAGGACATCTCGGCTGCGGTCGCGCGCTCCTTCAGGCGGCGCGGCATCGAGATCGTGACGGGCGCGCAGGTGAAGGGCCACACGCCGCGCGAGGACGGGTCGCGCACCGTCGTCCACATGGGCGACGGATCAGAGATCGACGTCGACGCCGTGGTCGTGTCCGTGGGGAGGCGCCCCCGTACCGAGGGGCTCGTGTCCGACGGCGCCGGGGTCCAGCTCGACGAGCGCGGCTTCGTGGTGGTGAACCACCTGATGCAGACGCACGAGCAGAACGTGTGGGCCGTCGGCGACGTCTGCGCCGGCACGCCCCAGCTCGCGCACGTCGCCTTCGAAGAAGCCATCGTGGTCGTCAAGGGCATCCTCGGCGAGCAGATGGTGGCGGTCGACTACGAGCGGGTTCCCTGGGCCATCTACTGCCATCCCGAGGTCGCCTTCGCGGGGCTCACCGAGGCCCAGGCGGTCGCACGGGGCCTGGATGTCGTCGTGAAGAAGGACCCGTTCGCCGGGAACAGCAGGGCGCGCATCATCGGCGACACCGAGGGTCTCGTGAAGGTCGTGGCCGAGCGGCTCCCCGACGGCACGGCAGGGAGGATCCTCGGGGTCCACATGGTCGGGCCCTGGGTCACCGAGCAGCTCGGGGCGGGCTACCTCGCGGTCAACTGGGAGGCGACGCCCGCAGAGGTCGCACAGTTCATCCAGCCGCACCCGTCGCTGTCCGAGACCTTCGGGGAGACGGTGCTCGCGTTGACGGGAAGGGGATTGCACGTTGGCTGACGTCACGATGCCGCAGTTGGGCGAGACGGTCACCGAAGGGACGATCACGCGCTGGATGAAGGCCGTCGGCGAGCAGGTGGACCGCGACGAGCCACTCTTCGAGGTCTCCACGGACAAGGTCGACTCCGAGGTCCCTGCTCCCGCGAGCGGTGTGCTGTCCGAGATCCTCGTCCCCGAGGGCGAGACCGTCCCCGTGGGCGCTCGGCTCGCCGTGATCTCCGACGGTGCCGGCGCTGCGTCCGCTCCGCCAGCGCCTGCCGCCGAGGTCCCCCCCCAGGCGCCACCCGCCCCTGCCCCCCAGGCACCGCCCGCTCCCGCGCCACAGGCGCCACCCGCTCCCGCGCCACAGGCGCCACCCGCCCCTGCCCCCCAGGCGCCGCCTGCCCCCGCGCCACAGGCGCCGCCTGCCCCCGCGCCACAGGCGCCGCCTGCCCCACCCCCGCCGCCAGCGGGGTACGTCGCCCGCCCGGCCGAGCCGGCCGAGCCGGCCGAGCCGGCCGAGCCGGCCGAGCCGGCCGAGCCGGCCGTGGCGGCCGAGCCCGCGCAGGGCACCTCGCGGGCGCGCGGGCTCCTGCTCTCGCCCGTGGTGCGGCGGCTGCTGGACGAGCACGGCATCTCGCCGTCGGAGATCACCGGAACGGGGCTCGGAGGCCGGATCACGCGCGAGGACGTCCTCTCCTACATCGACGCCCGTCATGCCGGCGCAGGGGCCCCGGCCACTCAGGCACCCCAGGCGCCACCGGCGCCGGCCACCCAGGCACCCCAGGCCCCGCCGGCGCCGGCCACCCAGGCACCCCAGGCCCCGCCGGCTCCTGCTCCTGCACGCCAGGCCCCGCCGGCACAGGCTGCTGCTCCGGCTCCTGCGCCCCAGGCCCCGCCGGCTCCGGCTCCTGCGCCCCAGGCGCCACCGGCGCCGGTCCCTGCGGCAACGACCCAGTCCGCGGCCACCGCGGTCTTCCGCCCTGCCACCGACCGTGTCGTGCCGTTCTCCAACATGCGCCGCCGGACTGCCGAGCACATGCTCCGCTCGAGGGCGACCTCGCCCCACGCGTACATCGCCTACGAGGCCGACTTCGAGAACGTGGAGCGCGTGAGGAGGGCGTGGCGGGAGCGGTTCAAGAGCGAGGAGGGCTTCTCCCTCACCTACCTGCCGTTCATCGCCCGGGCGACCGTCGAGGCCCTGCGCGAGCACCCGAACTTGAACGCGTCGGTCGTGGACGACTCGCTGGTGCTCCATCAGCAGGTCAACCTCGGGGTGGCCGTCGACCTGAACCACGAGGGGCTGATCGTGCCGGTCGTGCACCGGGCGGAGGAGATCACCCTGCGCGGGCTCGCCCGGCGTATCAGGGACCTGGCCGACCGCGCCCGCAACAGGCAGCTGACCGCGGACGACATCGCCGGCGGCACGTTCTCCATCACGAACGACGGCCCGTTCGGCACCTACTTCACGGTGCCCATCATCAACCAGCCGCAGGTCGCGATCCTTGCGACCGACGGCGTGCGTCGGCGCCCCGTGGTGGTCGAGCTCCCGGACGGCAGCGAGTCGATCGCCGTCCACTCGATCGGTGTCATCGGGCTCAGCTGGGACCACCGCGCTGTCGACGGCGCGTACGTGTCGTCGTTCCTGCGCCGCGTCGCGCAGGTGCTCGCCACCCGCGACTGGGCCTCAGAGCTCTAGCAGTGCTGCGCGTCCGCCGCCTCGGGCTGGTTCCCTACGACGAGGCGCTCGACCTCCAGCATGCCCTGGCGCGCCGTGCCGCCGACGACTACCTGCTCTTGCTCGAGCACCCCCACGTCTACACGCTCGGCGTCCGTGCGGACCCCGCGCACGTGCTGCGTGACCCCGAGTCCGTCGGGGCGGCGCTGTGCCGGGCCGACCGGGGCGGCGACGTCACCTACCACGGCCCGGGTCAGCTCGTCGCCTACCCGATCGTGACGCTCGACGACCATCCGGGAGCGGGCCCGCACCACGTCAGGCGGATCGAGCAGGTGGTGATCGACGCCCTCGGCGACCTCGGGCTGGCGGCGACCCGACATGACGGCTACCCCGGCGTCTGGGTGGGGGTGGGTGGCCCCGACCCGCGCAAGATCGCTGCCATCGGGGTCCGCGCGGTGAGGGTCCCCGGAGGGCGCCGGCGGACGCTCCATGGCGTCGCCCTGAACGTCGACTGCGATCTCGCGATGTTCGGGCACATCGTGCCCTGCGGGATCGCCGAGTACCCGGTCACCTCGCTGCGCCAAGAAGGGGTCGACGCCTCCATGGACGAGGTGGTGGAGGCGGTCGCGGCCCGATCGGTGCAGACGTGGGGTGCGCGGGGGTTCGACCGCCAGGACGTGCAGGTCCCCGGGCGGACTCGGCACGGGGTGTCCGACCGGGGCGGTCCGGAGGGCGAGCGCGCGCTGTTCCGCAGGCTCCGGCAGGCCGGGACCGACCCGGAGCACGGCGTGCCGCTGCGCGAGCGCAAGCCCGCGTGGCTCCGGGTGCCCGCACGCATGGGGGAGGGCTACGTCTCGCTCGGGCGCACGATCCACAGCCTCGGCCTCGTGACCGTCTGCGAGGAGGCAGGCTGCCCCAACATCTTCGAGTGCTGGGCGGACGGCACTGCGACCTTCATGGTGAACGGCTCCAGGTGCACGCGCGCCTGCGGGTTCTGCCAGGTCGACACGCGCCACCCGCTGCCGCTGGACCCCGGCGAGCCCGACCGGGTCGCCGAGGCGGTGGCGAGGATGGGGCTGTCGCACGCGGTGATCACCTGCGTCGCGCGCGACGACCTGCCCGACGGCGGCGCGGGGGCGATCGCCGCGACCATCCGCGCCGTCCGGCGCCGCAGCCCGGGTACGAGGGTCGAGGTCCTCATCTCCGACTGCAAGGGTGATGCGCCGTCGCTCGGAGCCGTCTTCGACGCGCGACCCGACGTCTTGAACCACAACGTCGAGACGGTCGCCCGCCTCCAGCGCGCGGTCCGTCCGTCGGCCGGGTACGCCAGGAGCCTGTCGGTGCTGGCACGCGCCGCCGACGCCGGCCTCGTCGTGAAGTCGGGCCTCATGGTCGGCCTCGGCGAGTCCGAGGCAGAGGTCCTCTCCACCCTCGCCGACCTCGCCGCAGTGGGGGTGTCGATCGCCACGATCGGCCAGTACCTCCGCCCGAGCGCGGACCATCTCCCGGTCGCACGGTGGTGGACCCCCGAGGAGCTCGGCGCCTTGGCCGCTGCCGGCAGGGAGCTCGGCCTCGCCCATGTCGAGGCGTCACCGCTCACGCGCTCGAGCTACCACGCCAAGCAGGCGGTGGAGGCAGCCGTCGCCGCCGGAGCGCTCCCCGAGGCGCCGCCGCGCGCGGCCCCGGTTTCAGCTCCGCTGGGCGAAGTGCGGCGTCCAGGCGTTCCCGTCCCAGTACCGCAACGTGTCGGGGGTGCCGGCCGGGTCGGGTAGCCAGCCGGCAGGCGTGCCAGGTGCCGGCGTTCCCGGTGCCCATGTGGACGGCGGGGCGGCGGGCGCACCGGACGCCGTCGCGAGCCACCCGGGCGCCATCGCCTCCGGCCACGATGAGCCACCGGCAGGCCATGCGGGGGTGCCTGCGCCCGCCCAGAGCGGGTCGGTGCCAGGCTGCGGCGTGACCGCCGGCGGTGTCGTGGCCGGCGGGTGCACCGTGACCGCCGGCGGTGTCGTGGCCGTCGGCTGCACCGTGACGGCCGGCTGCAGGGGCATCTCGGGCACCCGGCCATCGGGTGCCTGGGAGCCGGGGGACGCGCCCTCCAGAGTTGCACCGGGCACGCCGGGGGTCACCGGGCCCTGGTCCGCCGCGCCCGGCAGCACCGAGACGGTTGCGGGGACGGTCGCCGTGGTGCCGGCCGCCGCGAGGCTGGCGAAGGAGCCCGCCCGGCCTGCAGGCTGCGGCTGGAGGTCGGCGTAGTAGTTGGGCACCTCGGCAGCGGCCGTCGGCGTCGCGCGCTTCTTGCGGCGGTTCGCGACGAGGATCCCGATCAGGAGCAGGACGACGACGGCGCCGATCACCGCCTCGATGATGACCACCTCGCGGTTGATTGCCGCCAGCACGGACGTGTCCATCTCACCCTCCCATCCCCGGCCGAAGGGTACCGCTGGTGACGAGGACGGTCAACGGTCAGGCGACGAAGTACTTCGCCTTGGGGTGGTGGCAGACGATGGCGTCGGTCGTCTGTTCGGGGACGAGCTGGAACCCGTCGCTCACGCTCACCCCGATGCGGTCGCCACCGAGCAGCTCGACCACCTTGGCGTTGTCCTCCAGGTCCGGGCAGGCGGGGTAGCCCCAGCTGTAGCGGCCGCCGCGGTACTGCTGGCGGAACAGCCCTGCCAGGGTGGGCCCGTCCTGGTCGGCGAACCCCAGCTCCTCGCGGATGCGGCGGTGCCAGTACTCCGCCAGCGCCTCGGTCATCTCCACGCCCAGCCCGTGGAGGAACAGGTAGTCCTGGTAGCGGTTCTCCGCGAAGAGCCGCGCCGTCTCCTCGGACACTTTCGGTCCCATGGTCACGAGCATGAACGACGCGAAGTCCTCGTCCCCCGAGCCAACCGGCCGGAAGAAGTCCGCGATGCACAACCAGGGCTCCTTGCGCTGGCGGGGGAACGTGAACCGGAGCCACTCCGCGCTGCGGGACTCGTCCTTGTAGATCACGAGGTCGTTCCCCTCGGACGCGGCGGCGAAGTGGCCGTAGACGACCTGGGGCACGAGCACGTCGGACTGCTTCGCCTTGTCCAGCTCCTGGCGCAGGACGGACTGGACCCGCGCCTTGAACGCCGCGTCGTCCTCGCCCTCGACCGGGCGGAACCCCCACTGGTTCCGGAACAGGGCAGTCAGGTTCAGGTAGGCGGCGATGTCGTCGATCGGGATCCCCCTGGCGGTCCTGGTCCCGACGAAGGGGGGACGGAAGAGCTCGTTGTCGAGCTCCACCTGGGGCGAGCGCGACGGGGCGCCGGCCGGAGGGCCGGCGTCGCGCGACTCGGCTGCCCGAAAGCGCGACGGGACGTTGCGCTCGGAGATCTCCCTCCCGAATCGCGGGTCGTCCTCGCCCCTGCGCCGCAGCTCGGTCAGCCGGTCCATGGTGCGGAGCCCCTCGAAGGCGTCCCGTCCGTAGAAGACGCGCCCCTCGTAGACCTTGCGCAGGTCCCGCTCGACGTAGGTGCGGGTCAGCGCGGCGCCTCCCAGCAGCACCGGGAGGTCCGAGAGGCCCCGCCGGTTCAGCTCCTCGAGGTTCTCGCGCATGATGAGGGTGGACTTGACGAGCAGCCCGCTCATGCCGAGGGCGTCCGCGCCGTGCTCCTGGACGGCTGCCACCATCTCGCCGATGCCGACCTTGATCCCGAGGTTCACGACCTCGTAGCCGTTGTTCGTGAAGATGATGTCGACGAGGTTCTTGCCGATGTCGTGGACGTCGCCCTTCACCGTGGCGAGCACCACCTTGCCCTTCCCCCCCTGCTCGGCGCGTTCCATGTGCGGCTCGAGGTACGCGACGGCCGCCTTCATGGTCTCGGCGGACTGCAGGACGAACGGGAGCTGCATCTCGCCCGAGGCGAAGAGGTCGCCGACCGTCTTCATCCCGGGGAGGAGGATCTCGTTCACGATCTCGAGCGCGCCGTGGCCGCGCGCGAGCGCCTCGTCCAGGTCGGCCTCGATCCCCTGGCGGCGTCCGTCGACGATGCGCTGCTCCAGGCGCCGCTCGACCGGCCAGTCCGCGTGCGCGTCGTCGGCAGCTCCGGCGGGCGTCGCGCCTTCGAAGATCGCGAGCAGCTCCTGGAGCGGGTCGTAGCCCTCCCGGCGCCGGTCGTGTACGAGGTCCAGGCACGCCTGGCGCGCGCGCTCGTCGATGCGCGAGAGGGGCTGGATCCGCGCGGCGTGGACGATGGCGGCGTCCAGCCCTGCTTCCACGCACTCGTGCAGGAAGACCGAGTTCAGCGCCTGGCGTGCGGCCGGGTTCAATCCGAACGACACGTTGGAGAGCCCGAGCAGCGTGTGTACCCCGGGGAGCTCGGCCTTGATCGCGGAGATCGCGCGGATCGTCTCGATCCCGTCGCGCCGGCTCTCCTCCATGCCGGTGGACAGCGGGAGCGCGAGCGGATCGAAGATGAGGTCTGCCGGCTCCAGGCCGTAGCGCTCGACCGCGATGTCGTGGATCGCCCGGGCCGCGCGCAGCTTCCACTCGGCCGTGCGGGCCTGGCCCTCCTCGTCGATGCAGGTGCACACCACGGCGGCCCCGTACTCCCGGGCGAGGCGGAGGAAGCGGTCGAGGCGCGTGCCCTCGCCGTCACCCTCCTCGAGGTTGACCGAGTTCAGGATCGGCCTCCCGCCCAGCCACTGCAGCGCCGCCTCTGCGACCGGCGCCTCCGTCGAGTCGATCATGAGCGGCACGGTCGACTGCGTGGCGAGCCTGCTGGCCACCTCGTGCATGTCCGAGACGCCGTCGGCACCGGTGTAGTCGACGCAGACGTCGATCACGTGGGCGCCCTCTGCCACCTGCTCCCTGGCCATGGCGACGCAGGTGTCCCAGTCCGCAGCGAGCATGGCGTCGCGGAACCGCTTCGACCCGTTGGCGTTGGTGCGCTCGCCGACCACGAGGAAGGACGTCTCCTGCTCGAAGGGGACGGCGCTGTAGATGGAGGCGGCGGCAGGCTCGTGCACGGGATGGCGCGCGGTGGGCGCGACCCCTTGGAGCGCCGCGACCACGGCCCGGAGGTGCTCGGGGGTGGTCCCGCAGCATCCCCCGACGGCGCGGACCCCGTACTCGGACACGAACCGCAGGAGGTGCGACGCCAGCTCGTCGGGCGTGAGGTCGTAGTGCATCCTCCCGTCCACCACCGCCGGGAGGCCGGCGTTGGGGAGCACCGAGATGGGGACCCGGGAGTGCGCGGACAGGTAGCGGACTGCCTCGTCCATCTCCGCCGGGCCGGTCGCGCAGTTCAGGCCCACCACGTCGACCTGCATGGCGTCGAGGGTCGTGAGGGCGGCGGCGATCTCGGTCCCCGGGAGCATCCTCCCGGTGAGCTCGATCGTCACCTGTACCTGGAGCGGGACCTGGCGCCCCGCGGCGGCCATGGCGCGGCGCGCTCCGTTGATTGCCGCCTTGGCGGAGAGCAGGTCGAAGACCGTCTCGATCACGAGGAGGTCGACGCCGCCCTCGAGCAGGCCGCGTGCCTGCGCCTCGTAGGCGGCGCGCAGCGCGGCGAAGGAGATCTGCCCGAGGGTCGGGAACTTGGTCCCCGGGCCCATGCTGCCGGCCACGAAGCGGGGCCTCCCGGGTGCGGAGTACTCGTCGGCGAGGCGCCGGGCGATCGACGCGGCGGCGAGGTTGATCTCGTGGACCTGGTCCCCGAGGCCGTACTCGTCGAGGACCACCGAGAAGGCGCCGAAGGTGTCGGTCTCGATCACCTCCACGCCGACGTCGAGGAAGGAGCGGTGGAGCCGCTCGACGGCGGAGGGGCACGTGAGGGCGAGGACCTCGTTGCAGCCTTCGAGCTTGGCGCCGCCGAACTCCTCGGCCCCGAGGCCCTGGAGCTGGAGGTTGGTCCCGGTCGCGCCGTCGAAGATCACCACGCGCTCGGCGAGGGCGCAGAGGTAGTCCGATCGCGAGGGGTCCAGCCGGCCGAGCGGGAGAGAAGGCATCTGCCCCAAAGGCTATTCGCTGGCTGCCGCTACGATCCGCACCGGTGCGCATCTACACGCGCAAGGGCGACGACGGCACGACGGGCCTCCTCTACGGCGGCAGGGTGGGGAAGTCGAGCCCCCGGATCGAGCTGAACGGGGCCGTCGACGAGGCGCAGGCCGCCCTGGGTGCCGCCCGGGCGGAGTCCCCGCCGGGCTCGGAGCTCGACGGCCTGCTGGTCACGCTCGAGCGCGAGCTGTACGTGCTCATGGCAGAGGTCGCCACGGCCCCGGGCAACCGCCGCAAGCTGGTGCCGGGCGAGAGCCTCGTCACCGAGGAGATGGTGCGGCGTCTGGAGGAGTGGATCGACGCCCTCTCCGAGCGCTTCTCCATGCCCGAGGAGTTCGTGGTCCCGGGGGCCAACCGGGTCGCCGCCGCCCTCGACGTCGCACGCACCGTCGTGCGCCGGGCCGAGCGGGTGCTCGTCTCCGCCGGCCCGCTCGAGCGCGCGGAGGCGGGCCCGAGCGCATCGGGCGACGCGGCCTCGAACGTCGGGCCCTACCTGAACCGATTGTCGGACCTGCTGTGGGTGATGGCACGCTGGCAGGAGGGCGAGGGCCACCTGGCCGCGCGCGAGCGCCCGGCCCGCGTCGAGGCCTGACGGCAGCTGCCGGCACCACGGCCGGCCCAGCGAGGAGGAGTGCGGATGTTGGAGGTCGAGGCTGCCCAGGCCGTCCCCGACGACGTCGTGGCCGTCGGGGTCCCGGTCGTCTCTGGCGGTGCGCAGGACGGGCGCACGAAGGACGCGCCGCTCGAGTGGCTCGCCGGCTCCGGTGCGCTCGCCGGCGAGGCGGGCGACGCCGCCCGCAGGCTCCTGCCGGCGTCCCCCGACGAGGGGTGGCTGCGCCGGCAGGGGTTCAGCGCCCGCAAGGGTGCGGCGCTCGCGCTCCGAGCGGCGTCCGGGCCGCCGGCGGTCGTCCTCGTGGGCCTCGGTCCGCGCGACGGCCTGGACCTCGAGCGGTGGCGGCTCGGCGCGGCGGCGCTCCTCAGGACCTCGGGGGAAGGCCCGGGCAGCGTCGCGCTGCTCGTCCCCGACGAGCCTCCCGGCGGCGACGCCGCCTCGGTCGCCGCGGCGATCGCCGAGGGGGCCCTCCTCGCCGCCTACCGCTTCGACGCCTACCGCTCCACGGCACAGCCCGAGCGCCCGGGCCGCCTGGTCGTCGTCGGGCGCGGGGACTGGGCCGAGGGCCTGCGGCGCGGTGCTGCGACGGCGCGCGCCGCCGCCTTCGCCCGTGACCTCGTCAACACGCCCGCAAGCGACATGACGCCCCGGCGCTTCGCCGAGCGCGTGCAGGAGCGCCTGAGCGGCCTGGCCACCACGACGGTCGAGGTCTGGGACGAGGAGCGCATCGAGGCAGAGCGCCTCGGCGGCCTGCTCGCCGTCGCCCGAGGGTCTGCCGAGCCCCCGAGGCTGGTGCGGGCGACCTACACGCCTGCGGCGGCCGGTGCCGGCGGCGCGGTCCGCCATGTGGTGCTCGTCGGCAAGGGGATCACGTTCGACTCGGGCGGGCTCTCCCTCAAGCCGGCCGACGGGATGATGACGATGAAGACGGACATGACCGGCGCGGCCGTCGTGGCGGCGGCGGTGGCGGCGTGCGAGGAGCTCGGCGTGCCGGTCAAGGTGACGGCCATCGCGCCGCTCGCCGAGAACATGCCCGGTGGCCGCGCGCAGAAGCCCGGGGACGTGTTCACCGCCCGCAACGGCGCGACCGTCGAGGTGCTGAACACCGACGCCGAAGGCCGCCTCGTGCTCGCGGACGGGCTCTCGCTCGCCGCGGAGGCCTCGCCCGACGCGATCGTCGACGTCGCCACGCTGACCGGGGCGCAGGTGGTCGCGCTGGGGAAGGGGATCGCGGCGCTGCTCGGGAACGATCCCGCGCTGCTGTCGTCGCTGCAGGCATCGGGCGAGCGGGCGGGCGAACGCCTCTGGCCCCTTCCCCTGCCCGAGGACTACCGCGACCACATCGACTCGGAGGTCGCCGACATGAAGAACATGGGCAAGCCCCGCGAGGCGGGGACCATCGCCGCGGCCATGCTCCTCGCGCGATTCGTGGGTGACGCGCCATGGGCGCACCTGGACATCGCCGGGCCTGCCCGTTCCGAGGAGAGCTCGGGGTACCTCACGAAGGGCGCGACGGGCTTCGGGGTCCGCGTCCTGCTCGACTTCCTCTCGGCGTCCCCCGCGGCGCGGCCCGCCGCCCCGGATCGGTAGGGACCGGGCTCGAGAGGTCGGGCCCGCGGGAGGCCCGGGCGGAGCTCGGGTGCACCGGAGGGCGGTCGCGGCTGGCCCCGTCGGCCGTGGGAGGGCCGCTATTGTGGGCGCCTGCTGTCGACCTGAGACGGCAACCGACCATGCGCCCGTAGCTCAGAACGGTTAGAGCACCGCACTTGTAATGCGGAGGTCGCCGGTTCAAGTCCGGCCGGGCGTTCTGGCGAATGTCGCACGGTCACTGCGTCTTCGCATCGCCCCTGCGGGAGCCGGCCGGTGCCCGCTCACCACGGGTCGCGGCCCTCGCGCTCGAAGAAGGCGGCCCGCCACGCGTAGAGCACCGCAGCGAGCGCGGCGGCGAGGTTCAGGCTCGAGACGCCCGGCCTCATCGGGACGGCGACCGTCCGCTCGGCGAGGTCCCGGACCCAGGAGGGAAGACCGTGCCGCTCGCCGCCGAGGACGAGGATGGCGTCGGGCGGGAGGCGGGCCGCGCGCAGCGGCTCGCCGGCGGCGTCGAGCGCGACGACGGGCCGTCCGCAGTCGGGCAGCTCCGACTGGGCGACAGGGAGGGCGAACTGCAAGCCGGTCGCGCTGCGGATGGCGATGGGCGACCAGGGGTCCTGCCCGGACACGGTGAGCGCGCCGAGACCGGCCGCGGCGGCCACCCGGACGGCGGCACCCACGTTCCCCGGGTTGCGCGGTCGGTGGAGGTGGACGACGGGCTTGGTCCGCTCGGCGAGCGCGGCCGCGAGGTCGTGGTCCGGACGCGCCGAGACCGCGAGCAGGGGGCTCGAGAGGGTCCGCCTCGTGAGGCGCGTGAAGCGCTCCCTGCTCACCTCGGCGAGCACCTCGGTGATGCCCGCAAGGGACTCCGGGGCGAGGCGCGCGGCCAGGGCCAGCAGCTTCGGGCGGTCGTAGGTGACCGCGACGTCGAGACGCGCGCCGAAGGCGAGGGCGTGCCGTGCGGGGTGGAACCCCTCGAGCACGGCGAGGCCGGGGTCGCGGTAGGCGGCGTAGAAGCGACGGGTGAGCTCCCGCTCCAGGGGGCTCATGGGAAGCGGTCGCGCCGGTGCGGCGCGTCGTGTCCTTCCTGCTGGGGCGCCGAGCAGCCCTACACCCTCGCCGTGTCGCGACGGAACCGCCACGCCGCCCCGACCACGAAGACCGCCATCCACACGACCAGGTTGGCCACCCAGGTCCACGCGAAGGGTTGCTGGCTGAGCGGGTCGTGGACGAGCTCGTTGAGGCCGTAGAGCGGGGTGTACGCGGCCATGGTCCGAAGCGGGTGGGAGAACTGGCTGAGCGGGATGAACAGGCCCCCGCCGAAGCACAGGAGCATGAGGACGAAGCCGATGACCTGCATCACGTTCTCGGACGGGAGGAGGTAGCCGAGGAACAGGCCGAAGGCGGCGAACAGCAGCGACCCCACCCACACCGCGAGCGCCGTGACCACCCAGACCCACATCGGCATGGCCGGCTTGCCGGTGATCCCCCCGACGACGTAGACGATGGCGACCGACGCAGCCCCGAGCACGAGCGCCGTCAGCATCTTCGTCACCACGTAGGCGACGGGGGTGAGGGGGGTGATCCGGAGCTGGCGGCTCCAGCCGGCCGCCCGCTCGATCGACACCATCGCGCCCCCGGTCGTGGTCGCGAGGATGGCGCCGTACAGGGCCATCGAGATGAGCACCTCCGACGAGGTGTTGCCCACCCCCACCCGGACGTTGGCGTACGTCGAGTTCAGCCCGAAGATCAAGAAGAAGAGGGTCGGGACGACCATCGTGAAGATGAGCGTCCTCCTGTTGCGCAGCAGTCGGCGGACCTCGATGCGGACCACGCCGAGGCGCAGGCCGCCCCAGGGGAGGGTGGGTCGCTCCAGGCTGCCGGTGGCGGCGCCCGGCGCGCTCACGCACGTGCTCCCGCGGGCTCGGTGTCGGGCTCGGGCTCCGGCGCTGCGGACGCGGAGGTGAGCGCGACGAAGGCCTCCTCGAGCCCCCGCGCGGTGATCTCGAGGTCGTGCGCCGCCGTCTCGTTCAGCAGGGTGCGCGCCACGGCGTCGGCGTCGGCCGTGTGGACGATCACGGTCTCGCCCCGCACCTCGACCTCGGTCCGAAGGAGGCTGCGCAGCGCTGCGGGGTCGGCACCGGGCACGGTGGCGCGGACGGTGCGGCCCGCTGCCATCGCCTTCACCTGCGCGGCCGTACCGTCCGCCACGACTTCGCCCTTGCGGAGCAGCACGATCCGGTCGGCGTAGGCGTCGGCCTCCTCCAGGTAGTGCGTCGCGAACATGACCGTCCGGCCGGCGCTGGCGTCGTGCCGGATCGCCGCCCAGAAGTCGCGCCGTCCTTCGACGTCCATGCCCTGCGTCGGCTCGTCCAGGATGAGGAGGTCGGGATCGGGCAGCAGCGCCATGGCGAAGCGGAGCCGCTGCTGCTCGCCTCCCGAGCACCGGCCCACCCGCCGCGTGGCGATCCCGGCGATCCCGGCCCGCTCCATGACCTCGGGGACTGGCCGGCAGCGGGGGAAGAGGAGGGAGACGTAGTCCAGCGTCTCTCGGACGGTGAGGTCCTTCAGCAACCCGCCGTTCTGCAGGACAGCGGACACGAGGCCGCGGCGGACAGCGTCGTGCGGGTCCATGCCGAAGACACGGACGGACCCCGTGGTCGGCCGGGCGAGCCCGAGGATCATGTCGATCGTGGTGGTCTTCCCCGCGCCGTTGGGGCCGAGGTAGGCGACCACCTCGCCGGCGCGCACGCGGAGGTCGACCCCGGCGACGGCCTCGACGGCGCCGAACCGCTTGCGCACGCCGCGCATGTCGACCGCGACTGTCCGTTCCGCCGGTTCGGACTGCACCAAAGGTCCACACCCCCTCGCGCGCCGGGCCCGGAGCCCGGTGGCCGCCGGTTGCACGATGATGCCACAGGGCGCTCGGCACGCACTTCGGTCGAAGACGGCCGTGCGCGGCGACTGGGCGCAGAACCCAGGAGTGGTGTAGGACGGTGCGGTGCTCTTGGTCGGGACGGCCCACCACCTCGAGGACCTCGACCGCCAGTACACGATCGCAGAGGACGTCTCGGTCGACGCCATCGCCGTGGGGCCCGGAGCCGGGGTGACCGCCTACGTGCTGCTCGACGGCCGCCGGGTCGCACGGATCGTCGGGGACGGGCTGGAGCCGCTCGCCGAGATCCCGCTCGGCCTCGCCCAGAGCCTCGCCTGGAGCACGACGGCGCTGCTGGTCGGGGTCGAGGACGCCCGGCTCGCCCGACTGGACCTCGCCGACGCGACGGTGTCGGCGGTCGACTCCCTGCTCGACGTCCCCGGGCGCGCCACGTGGGAGAACCCGGCCGGACCGACTCCCGACCTCCGGTCGATCGCGGTCACCGATGCGGGCACCTGGCTCGTGAACGTCCACGTCGGCGGGGTGTGGCGCTCGGCCGACGGAGGCCGGAGGTGGGAAGGCGTCGTCGCTCCCGACGACGACGTCCACGAGCTCGCGGCCGGGAGCGGCGGGACCGTCGTCGCCGCAGCGGCGAGGGGCTTCGGGTGGAGCCTCGACGACGGTCGGACGTGGAGCTGGACGACCGAGGGGCTCCACGCCTCCTACTGCCGGGCGGCGGCGGTGGGCGGCGACCGGGTCTACGTCACCGCCTCGACGGGTCCGTCGACGCGTGACGGCAGGCTCTACCGTGCGCGGCTCGGGGCACCCTTCGAGGCCTGCGCAGGCGGTCTCCCCGACTCGTTCCCCTTCAACCTCGACAGCGGGTGCCTCGCTGCCGACGGCGACGAGGTCGCCGTCGGGACGGTCGACGGGCGTGTCTGGCGCTCGGGGGACGCAGGCGGGCACTTCGAGATGCTGACCGAGCGCGTGGGACGTGTCCGCGTCCTGCGCTTCGCCTGAGCACACCGGCGCCCGGTCTCGCGCGCAACCCTCTGAGCGGGCCTACCATCTCCCCACATGTCCACACCATCCGAAGTGCTCGCGAAGGTCCCCCTGTTCTCGATGCTCTCGAGGCGCGAGCTGGACAAGCTCGCCAAGGAGGTCCACGACCGCACCTTCCCCGCAGGGACCGTCCTCACCGAGCAGGAGGAGTTCGGGACGATCTTCACCGTGATCGCCGAGGGCCGCGCGTCGGTCTCGGTCAACGGACGCCCTGTCCGCGCCCTGGAGGAGGGGGACTACTTCGGCGAGATGGCGCTGATCGACCGCTCGCCGCGCTCTGCGACGGTCACCGCGGAGACCGACCTGCGCTGCCTCATGCTGACCCAGCCCGTCTTCCGTCCCTTCGCGACGTCCCATCCCGAGACGATGTGGGCGCTCCTCGAGCTGATGGTGGCGCGTGTCCGCGACGCGGAGGCGAGGGACGCCGGGGCGAGGGACGCCGGGGCGAGGGACGCCGACGAGCGCTGAGCCCCGGACCCGGGGTGCCTTCGACGCGGTGGTCGTCGGCGGCGGGACCGTGGGCGGCTGGTGCGCGTGGTTCCTCCGGCGATCCGGGGTCGGGCGCGTGGTGCTGCTCGAGCGTGGACAGCTCGGGCGCGGGGCGAGCAGCAGGGCCGCAGGCATCGTGCGCGCTCAAGGGGGAACTCCCTGGGCGGTGCGGCTCGGCATGTGGAGCCAGCAGTTCTACCGGAGCCAGCGCGCCGAGATCGGCGTCGACTCGGGGTTCGTCGCCCAGGGCTACCTCATCCCGGCGTTCACCGACGAGGAGGTCCGGGCCGGCCGGGCGCGGGTCGCGATGCAGGTGGCCGAGGGGCTCGACGTGTCCTGGGTCGACCCTGAGGAGGCCGCAGAGCTCGTCCCGGCCATGGCGCCGGGGCTCCACCTCGGAGGCTCCTACGCGTCGGGCGACGGCTACGTCGACCCGCCACGCAACGTCGCGGCCTACACCGCGGCCTGCCTGCGCGACGGCGTGGAGGTGCGCGAGGGCACCGAGCTCGTCGGGCTGCGCCGCACCGGCACCGGGGGGCTCGCCGGCGTGGAGACCACCGACGGGTTCCTTCCGACCGGCATGGTCGTGTTGACCGGGGGCCCGGAGCTCGCGGAGGTCGCGCGCCGCGCCGGCACCCGGGTCGCCGCCGGCGGGGCGCGCCACCAGGTGGCCGTCACCGAGCCTGCGGGCGCGCTCGCCGCGACGCGCGTGCGGATGGGCTTCGAGCTCGCGTCGGGGATCTACTGGCGCCACGAGGACGGCGGCCTGCTCTTCGGGATGAGCAACCCGGCCGAGGAGCCCGGCCCGGCCCGGGAGGTCGACTGGGTGTACCTCGACCGGGTCCGGCGCCGGCTCGCGGCGCTCATCCCGGCGACCGAGGGCCTGGGGCTCCGGCGGGTGTGGGCGGCGACCATCGACTTCACCCCGGACCACCTGCCCATCCTCGGCCCGGCACCGGGCACCGAGGGAGAGGCGATCCCCGGTGTGACCCTCGCCTCGGCCGGCGGGCACGGGATGATGTGGGGACCGGCCGTGGCTCGCATCGCCGCCGACCTGGCGACCGAGGGGTCCTCGCCGGTGCTCGACGTCTCGGCGCTCGGGGCCGACCGCTTCGGCGAGGACGGCACGAGCCCCCTCGCGCCCGACCCGATCGCCCTCCCCTTCCCGGAACGGACCGCTCAGATCGGCGCCACTGTCGAGTAGTCCGCCCGGTCGAGCGGGCCGCGGCGGAGTGTGCCCTTCCCGGTCGGGACCTTGGCCTTCTTCCCGTCGATCCGGACGGAGACGGACTCGATCCCCGGGAGCGCCGTGAGCGTGAAGACGAGCTGGGCGACGGCGATCGCCTGGTCGGCGCCGGCGAGGCTTGTGAAGCTGCTCGCGACGTTCACGGTGACGCTCGTAGGTCCCACCCGAAAGAGCGTGAGCGGGGCAGCGGTCGAGATGGGGCTCTGCAGCCCGGCGGCGGCCTCGGTGGACGTCGGGCCAGCGCCGAGGGCGCGCAGCACGCGCGCGGCGGTCACCGGAGCGGGGACCTCCCTGCTCACGGCGACGAGGCGCTGCGGGCCCTCGAGGTAGATCGTCACGTACTGGCCTGGACCTGTGGGCGTCGTCGTCGGCGTGGAGTGGCGCAGCAGCCCGAAGGGGACGCGGCTCGGGCTCACGCGCACCGGTGAGGCGTCCACCCCCACGCCGCACGCCGACAGGAGCCCTCCGGACACGAGGACGGCCACCGCCTTCAGCGCGGCTCGGCGGCGCAGCCTGAGGGGTGCGCGGGTCACGGCTGCACCACCGGCAGCAGGATGCTGAACCGGGCGCCTCCGGCCGGACTGTCGTCGATGCGCACGTGACCGCCGTGCGCCCGCACGTGCTCCGCCACGAGTGCGAGGCCCAGACCCGAGCCTCCCGTGTCGCCACGCCTGCCAGATGCAGTGCCGCGGTAGAAGCGCTCGAAGACGCGCGACCGCTCGCCGGCCGGCACCCCGGGGCCTGCGTCGTCGACGGAGACGACCGCATGGTCCCCCTCGATCCGCACGTCCACGCCGACGGCGCCGCCCGCATGTGTCTCGGCGTTGTCGAGGAGGTTCACCAGCACCTGCTGGAGGCGCCGCTTGTCAGCGCGCACGAGCACCCCCCGCGCGTCTGGGGCGACCTCGACGCGGATGGCGGGGTCGTACCCGTCCACCGTCAGCCGGACGAGCTCCACCAGCGGCACGTCGGTGAAGTGGTGGAGCGCGGCGCCGGCGTCGAGGCTGGCGATCTCGAGGAGCTCCTGGACCATCGTCGAGAAGCGGTCCACCTCGACGTGCAGCGCGTCGACGGCCCTGGCGCCTCCGGGCGGCAGCCGTGTCCGGTAGGAGCTCAGGAGCTCGACCGACGCCCCGATCGTGGTGAGGGGGGAGCGGAGCTCGTGGGTGACGTCCGACGTGAAGCGTGCGTCGCGCTCGATCCGTTGCTGCAGGGCGTTCACCATGTCGTTGAAGGAGGTCACGAGGGGTTGCAGGTCGGGGTAGTCGGGGAGGCGGCGGTCGAGGGTGCCGGCGGCGATCTCCCCTGCGACGGTGACGACCTCGCCGAGTGGCCGCACCAGCCGGCGGCTCGCCCACCACCCGGCGAGGGCGCCCCCGATCGTGGTCGCGATCGCCACCGTGGTGAGGACGGTGCCGAGCACCTGGAGCGTCGACGCGAGGTCGGTGAGGGGGTGCTCCTCGAAGTAGTCCACGCCGATGGCCGCGATGGGCACACCCACGACGAGCGTGGGGACGCCGTCGAGGACGACCCGCTCGTCTGCGACGCTGCCGCGCTCGACGGTCTTGGCGAGCGCCGGCGGGACCGCCGTGCCGCCGACGGCTGCAGCGCTCGAGTACCACAGGCCCCTGCGGTAGATGAACGACCGTCCGCTGTTCTCGGGCGCGACGCTCGACAGGACGTCCCCGATGTTCGCCGCGGGGGCGCCGAGCTGGACTTTCACGAGCCTGGCGTCCACGAAGGTCTGGTGCAGGACGCTCGTCGTCCGCTGGGAGACGAGCTGGCGGCGGACGGCGAAGTACGTGCTCAGCGCGAGGACCGCCGACACGAGCGCCGCGCCGACGGCGAACGAGGCGATGACCCGCGCCTGGAGGCCGAAGGGCCTTCGGCGCCTGCGCCGGATCACGGGACGAGCTTGTAGCCGAGCCCTCGGACCGTGACAATGAGCTCGGGGTTGGCGGGGTCGCGCTCGATCTTGTTCCTCAGCCCGCTGATGTGGTAGTCGACGAGCCGGTCGTCCCCGAAGAAGTCGTAGCCCCACACGCGTTCGAGCAGCTGCGCCCTCGACACGACCCACCCTGGGGTGTCGGCAAGCTCGCAGAGCACTCGGAACTGGGTGAGCGTGAGCGAGACCTCCTTTCCGTCCTTGCGCACGACCCCGGCCTCCCGCTCGAGCTCGATGTTGCCGAACCGCTGCGCAGTCGTCTCGACGGCGGCGTTGCCGCTCCGCCGGAGGAGCGCGCGGATCCGGGCGGAGAGCTCCTTGGCCACGACGGGCTTCACGACGTAGTCGTCCGCACCCGCCTCGAGCCCGGCGACGACGTCGTGGGTGTCTCCGCTCGCCGTCACCATGGCGATGGGGACGTTGGTCGAGCGCCGGATGGCGCGCGTCACCTCGAAGCCGTCCATGTCCGGGAGGCGCAGATCGACGAGCACCATGTCTGCACCCCCCTCCTCGAGGCGGTGCAGCCCCTCCTCGCCGCTGCGCGCCTCCACGACTGTGTAGCCGTCCTGCTGCAGCGAGAGGGACAGGACCCCGCGCATCTGGTCGTCGTCCTCGATGAAGAGGATCCGGCGTGCCACCTCGGCGCACCTCCGTGTCTCGGGGGGCTGACCGGCCCCGTGCGGCGGTCCCACGAGCGAGTCCCGGCTGCGCCGAGTCTGGCCTTCCGTGCCCCGGGTCCCTCGGCACCGCAAGAAGTGTCATCGGATTGTAACGTCGCTCCGGCCCGATCCCAGTTCGGCGCGGGGACCCTGCAAGCACGGATCGGAGACGGGAGGAGCGAGAGATGGCCTGGGCGCAGCAGCGGGAGTCCTTCAGCGAGGCACCGACGGAGCTCATGGTCGTCCGCGGCGGTGACGCCCCGGACGGTGCGGATGCCCACGCGGAGGCGGAGCACGCCGCGGGCCTCGCCCCGTCGCACGCGAGCTCGGGGAGCAGGTGGGGGCGCGGGGCGTTCGCCGCCCTCCTCGTGGCGGCGCTGGCCCTCGGTGCGGGTGGGATGGCGCTCGGCGTCGTCTCGCTCGTGCGCTCGACGGCCGCCGTCCGCGGACCTGCCGGGCTGCAAGGGGCCCAAGGTGCCCAGGGGCCCCAAGGCCCGCAGGGGGTCCAAGGCCTGGTGGGCCCGCAAGGGCCCGCCGGGCCTGCGGGCCCGCAGGGGGCGACCGGCCCGGTGGGCCCGGCCGGGCCGCAGGGAGCGCGGGGGCCGACCGGCAAGACCGGGCCTTCGGGGACGATCGCCAAGAGCACGGTGGTGAGCGCCACCTTGCTGAGATCGCCGGCCGACCCCGCCGTCGGGACGACGCTCTCGGCCGTCACGTCGTGCCCCTCGGGCGAGGTCCTTCTCGGGGGCGGAGGCAGGGTGGGGACCACCGGACCGAAGGGTTCCGGCTCTCCGTCTCGCACCTCCGGGGCGACAGGCTCGAAGTCGACAGGCACCTCCACGACGACGGGCTCGAAGTCGACAGGCTCCAAGGCGACAGGTTCCAAGGCGACAGGCAGCTCGAAGACCTCCACGGCCACACCTGGGACGGGGCGCGTCGTCCTGGAGTCCTCGTACCCCGTGTCGGGCGGGTGGAGGACCGTCGCGGAGGTGGCCGGGCCGCTCGGCACCGGTGAGGCGATGACGCTCCAGCCGTACGCGCTCTGCGGGAGGAAGTGACGCCGATCGGCCGACGTCGCCGACGGTGCCTGCGCACGTGGGAGATCTCCGCGACGCGGCGCCGGGGTCGTGCCGCCTATTCGGTCCTCAACGGCGTTCTGCCCCACGCGCTATCGTCCTCCCAGCGCCAGGACCTGAGCCTGTGGAGGCGTGGTGGCGAGAGAACCCGTGACGCTGCGGGACGTGGCGGAGGCCGCAGGGGTGCATCCCGGCACGGCGTCGCGAGCGCTCAATGACGCCACGCGCTCGCTCGTGCGCCCCGAGACGGTCGAGCGGGTCCTCGCCGCCGCGTCCGAGCTCGGCTACAAGCCGAACCTCCTCGCGCGCAGCTTCAAGACGAGGCGGACGAACTCGGTCGGCATCGTCATCCCCGACATCAACAACCCGCTGTTCCCGCCGATGGTCCGCGGGGTGGAGGACCGCCTGTTCCAGAGCGGCTACGTCGCGCTCCTGGCGAACACCGGCAACGACCCCGACCACCAGCAGCGGATCTTCGAGAGCATGGTCGACCGGCGCGTCGACGGGCTCGTCCTCGCCACGGCACAGCGGCACGATCCGGACCTGGACGACCTCGCGGCGACGGGGATCCCCATCGTCCTGCTCAACCGGGTCGTCGAGGACGGCCGCCTCTCGTCGGTCTCGGTGGACGACGCGGGGGGGATCCGGATGCTCGTCGAGCACCTGCGGGCTCTGGGCCACGTCCGGATCGCGCACGTGGCAGGTCCGCAGTCGATCTCGACCGGCCACTCCCGGTACTGCGGCTTCGTGTCCGCCATGGCGGCGTGCGGGGCACCGGCGGACCCGAGGCTCGTGCGCTTCGCCGAGTCGTTCTCGATCGCCGAAGGCGAGCGGTGCGCTGCGGAGCTGCTCGCAGGAGGGGCGGGAGGGACCGACCCGAGCGCCATCGTCGCGGGCAACGACATGCTGGCGCTCGGCTGCTACAGCGCCGTCGAGCGCGCGGGCCTCCGCTGCCCGCGCGACGTCTCGATCGTCGGGTTCAACGACATGCCCTTCGTGGATCGGCTCGACCCGCCGCTCACGACGGTCCGGGTGCCCCAGTACGAGATCGGGGCGCAGGCGGCCGGGCTGCTCCTCGAGCGGCTGCAGGCGCCCGACGACCCCGTGCAGATCGTGCACCTCACGCCCACCCTCGTCGTGCGCGGGTCGTCCGCCCCGGCGCGTCCGGGGCTGGTCCGGGCCCTGGGGTCCGAGCCCCTCACCTCCTGACCCCGCGCCCTTGACAATCGCGTGGCGGTTCCGCAGACTGGGTGGCGTGCAATCGGTTGCGGGCGCAGCCGCCGGGGGGAGCATCGGGTGGATCGGCACCGGCCGCATGGGCACGGCGATGGCCGAGCGGCTGCTCCAGGCGGGCCTGGATCTGACCGTCTACAACCGGACCCGTGCGAAGACCGAAGCGCTCGAGAAGCTGGGGGCATCGGTCGTCGGGTCCGTCCCTGAGCTCGGGGGACGCGACGTCGTCTTCGTGACGGTGGCGTCGTCGGGGGACCTCCTCGAGGTGCTGAGCCCCGACGGCGGACTGCTCGCCGCCTCGACGCCGCCTGCGATCGTGGTGGACTGCTCGACGGTCTCGGAGGAGTCGAGCTGCGAGGCCCGCGCCCTGGCCGCAGCGAGGGGGGTCGACTTCCTCGCCGCCCCGGTGAGCGGCAATCCGAAGGTCGCCCGCGCGGGGAGGCTCACGATGGCGGTCTCCGGCCCGAGGACGGCGTTCGACGCCGTCTACCCGTACCTCACGACGGTGGCCCGGCAGGCGACGTACGTCGGGGAGGGGGACGTCGCACGCCTCGTCAAGCTCTGCCACAACCTGCTCCTCGGCGTGGTCATCCAGTCGCTCGCCGAGGTGACCGTCCTCGCCGAGAAGGGCGGCGTCCGGCGACGGGACTTCCTCGCCTTCTTGAACGACTCGGTCATGGGGTCCTTGTTCACCGGGTACAAGACGCCTGCGCTCGTGAGCCTCGACTTCTCGCCCACCTTCACGACGAGGCTGCTGCACAAGGACTTCGACCTCGGCCTCGACGCGGCCCGCGCGCTCGGGTCCCCGATGCCGGTCGCCGCCCTCGTCCATCAGGTGCTCCAGGCCGCCGTCGGCGAGGGCCTGGGCGAGCAGGACTTCGCCGTGCTGGTGCAGCTCGTGGCGCGCGGGGCCGGCCTCGAGCTCGTGAGCGAGGGCGACGACGTCGGCGACGGGCTCAGCGAGCCGGCCGCCGCCGCACCAAGCTGAACAACAAGGGAGGGAACATGACTCAGGGCAGGACCAGGGGAGGGGGACGCAGGGCACGCGTGCGGACCGCGGTCGGAGGGGCGAGCGCCGTGCTCCTCGCCGCTGCGACGCTCGGGGCATGGGGGGCGGCCTCGGGGGCATCGCCCGCTCGCCACGAGAAGCTCGGGTCTCCGGTGGTGATCGGCGCCTCGCTGTCCCTCTCAGGGGACTTCTCGACAGACGGGCAGGCGTTCGACCGTGGCTACCACCTGTGGCAGTCGTGGCAGAACGCGCACGGAGGCCTCCTCGGGCACAAGATCGTGCTCAAGATCCTCTCGGACAAGTCCACACCGACACAGGCGGCGACGAACTACAACGCGCTCATCACCTCCGACCACGCCAAGCTCGTGATCGGGCCGTTCTCGTCGCTGCTGACCGTTCCCTCGGCCAAGGCCGCCCACCGCCACGGCTACGCGCTGATCGAGGGAGCGGGGGGCGCACCGGCGGTGTTCGACCTCAAGCTGACAAACGTCTTCGACGTCTCCTACCCGGTGGCGACAGGTCTCGTGCCGTTCGCCAAGTGGGTCGCCAAGATGCCGAGCGCGACACGGCCCAAGACCGCGGCGTACGCCACGATCACAACAATCTTCGAGTCCTCGCAGTTCCCGCTGGCGCGCAAGATCCTCACCAAGGCGGGCGTCAAGACCGTCTACACAAAGGCCTTCCCGACAGAGACGACGGACTACACGCCGATCGCGAGCGGCATCGTGAGCAGCCATGCGACAATCGTCCTGATCGGGACCACCGCGGTTCCCCAGATCTCCTCGTTCATGTCGACCTTCGAGTCCGCCCACTACAACCCCAAGGCGATCATCGCGACCGCCGGGCCTGACCAGGGGGCCGACTTCCTCAAGGCGGTCGGGACAAAGAACGCCATCGGGATGATGGTCGAAGGAGGGTGGTACCCGGGCTTCAAGAGCAAGGCCAGCGAGGCCATGGTGCGCCGCTACGTGAAGCGCTACGGCGGCACAGCGTCCTCGGTGAACGCCGACGTCGCCGAGGCCTACTCGGTCGGCCAGGTCCTCACGGAGGCCGTCAAGGCCACCCACGGCTTCACAAACCGCAAGATCATCCACTTCCTCCACGGACACAAGACGCTCCAGACCGTCCAGGGACCCGTGCGCTTCAACGCCAAGGGGGAGAACGTGGCCGGCCTGGACTTCGCCTTCCAGTGGCAGACAAAGACAGGGAAGCCCGCCTTCGAGCAGGTGATCCCGCCCACAGCCAAGGGCTCGGTGCCTCCGATCTACCCGAAGCCCGTGTGGGGAAGCTGAGCTCGGGACCCGAGGAGGGATCTGCCTCGAGCGCGGAACCGCTGGGGCACCGGGGGACGGGTGACCGGATGAGCATGCTGATCGGAAGGAGCTGATCGAGTGGGCACCCAGCTCGTCCAAGCGGTGATCGACGGGGTGCTGACCGGCGGCGTGTACGCGCTCATGGCCGCCGGTCTCACCCTGATCTTCGGCGTCCTCGACATCATCAACATCGCGCAGGGGATCTTCGTGGTCCTCGGTGCCTACCTGAGCTACGTCCTGTGGACCGACGTGGGCGTCGACCCGTTCCTCGGGCTCCTCGTCACGATCCCCGCGCTCTTCGTGCTCGGCGTGGGGATCGAGTGGGCGTTCATCCGCCGGCTGGGAGAGCGCGACCGGGTGACGATGTCGATCCTGGTGACCTACGCGGTCTCCCTCATCATCGAAGGGGCGCTCGACATCGCCTTCGGGACGAACGTCGTCCAGCTCCGCCCTTCGTACGCCACGAGCTCGTTCTTCGTCTTCGGCTTCTACCTGCCCCACATCTACGTGTACGGGTTCGTGCTCGCTGTGGTCCTGCTGGCGGGGATCTACGTGCTGCTGTACCGGACGCGCTTCGGTGCGAGCGTGCGCGCCTCGCTGCAGGACCGCACCGCCGCCCGGCTGATCGGGGTGAACGTGCAGCGGGTGTCGACGATCACCTTCGGCATCGGGGTGGCGGTGACCGCGGCGGGTGGCATGGTCTTCGGCACGACGAACGGGTTCAACGCGAACAGCGGTGCGGACCTGATCTCCCGGCTCCTGTCCATCGTCATCCTCGGGGGGCTCGGGAGCATCGGCGGCGCGATGGGCGCCTCGCTGTTCATGGTGGTGCTGGAGGACATCGTGGCGACGGTCTGGTCCCCCGTCTGGTCGCCGGTCGTGTACTTCGCCGGCCTCCTGATCGTGCTCTCGATCCGGCCCGTCGGCCTCTTCGGGCGCGCCGCCGCGAGGGCGCAGTGACCACCCGGAGGGCGCGGGCGGCCGCAACGACGGCGAAGGCGGCATTCTGGGTGGTCGTCGCGGGGCTGCTCGTGGCCTTCCCCGCCATCTTCACGAACACAACGGTGACCTCGATCGCGGTGTTCGCCGTCATCTACATGGCCGCGGCCACCGCGTGGAACAGCTTCTCGGGGTACTCGGGCTACGTCAGCATCGGGCACGCGGTGTTCTTCGGGTCCGGGGCGTACACGCTGGTGCTGATCGCCTCAGACAACCACTGGCCCGGTGGCTACGGGGTGTTCACGCTCGTCCCGTTGGCGGGGCTCGTCGCGATGGTGATCGCGGTCCCCTACGGGCTCGTGGCCCTGCGGACCAGGCGTCACACGTTCGTCGTGGTGACGATCGCCGTCTTCTTCATCTTCCAGCTCCTCGCCTACAACCTCAAGTTCCTCACGCACGGGTCGCAGGGCGCGGTCACGCCGACACCTCCGTGGATCGGGGCGGGCTACAACGACCGCTTCTACTACGCCGCGCTGTGCGTCCTCGCGATCGCAGTCGCGATCAGCGTCGGCATGCGCCGGTCGAGGTTCGGGCTGCAGCTCCTCGCCATCCGAGACGACGAGGACAGGGCTGCAGGGCTCGGCGTGCGGACGACCAGGGTGAAGCTCTCTGCCTTCGTGCTCTCGGCATTCCCGGTCGGCATGATCGGGGCGGTGTGGGGGTACTTCCTCGGCTCGATCCACCCGCAGTTCGCCTTCAACGCCTTGTTCGACCTCTCGATCGCGATCATGTCGTTCCTCGGCGGGCTCGGGACCATCTCCGGCCCGCTGCTCGGCGGCGCGTTGCTCGAGTCGCTCCAGCAGTACTTCGCCATCCAGTACTCACAGGACAACCTGTACCTCGTCGCCTACGGGGCGCTCTTCCTCTTCGTCATCGTGCTCCTCCCCCGCGGGGTGATCCCGACCGTGGCCGGGACGCTGAGGAGCTGGCGGGACCGGCGCGGGCAGGTGCGCGCCGGCAGTGCCCCCGGTCCCCAGCCGGCCGGTCAGGCGAGCCCGGCGCGGGCGCTCTCCGCCGCGTCGTCGTACCCGGCAGGAGGGGACGACTGAGATGGCGCTCCTCGAGGCACGCGGGGTGTCGAAGTCCTTCGGGGGACTCGTCGCGCTCTCGGACTGCTCGCTCGAGGTGGAGGAAGGCGAGGTCGCGGGCCTCATCGGGCCGAACGGCTCGGGCAAGACGACGCTGTTCAACGTGATGACCGGCTACCTGCGGCCGGACAGCGGCCAGGTGCGGCTGCGTGGGGCCGACATCACCGGCGCCAGCCCCGCCAAGGTGTTCGCCCTCGGCCTCGGGCGGACCTTCCAGCTCTCCAGGATCTTCGCTCGCCTGAGCGTGCTCGAGAACATGCTCGTCGCGACCCAGCGCCACGAGGGCTGGCTCCGCAGCGTGGTGCGGCGCCAGTCGTCGCCCGCCGAGCGGTCCAGGGCGAGGGAGCTGCTCGAGTTCGTCGGCCTCGCCCATCTCGAGCACCTCCAGGCGGGCAACCTCTCCTACGGCCAGCGCAAGCTCCTCGAGCTCGCCTACGTGCTCGTGGCGGATCCGGTGATCGTGCTCCTCGACGAGCCGGCCGGCGGCGTCAACCCGACGCTCATCAACCTCATCGCGGACCGCATCAGGGCGCTCAACGCCGAGGGCAAGACGTTCCTCATCGTGGAGCACAACATGGAGTTCGTGATGGGGCTGTGCCACCGCGTCACGGTCATGGACCAGGGTGCCACGCTGCTCACCGGGCCTCCCGAACGCGTCCGAAGTGACGACCGCGTGGTGGACGCCTACCTCGGCGGCTCCGAGGACACAGAGGACACAGGCGACCCAGAGGACACAGGCGACACGGACGACGCCGAGGACCCCGGGGTCGCGGCGGGGACCTGGGGCCCGGGGGCTCCCGACGGCACCCCCGGAGTGGAGGTGGGACGTGGCCCCCGCTGAGGGCCTCCCCCCCGCGCAGGCGCCCACCCGCCCTGCGACGGCGCCCCTCCTCGCCTTCCGGGGTGTCTGTGCCGGCTACGGCGGCGCCGACGTGCTCCACGAGGTGACCTTCGACGTGCCCGAGGGCGGCCTCACGTGCGTGGTCGGACCGAACGGGGCAGGGAAGTCGACCCTCCTGGGCACCGTGAGCGGGATCGTCCGGGCCCGGCTCGGCGAGCTCGTCTTCCGCGGGGAGCCGCTCCGCAAGGCGACCCCGCGGGAGCGGCTCGAGCGCGGGATCGTCCAGGTCCCCCAGAACCACAGCCTGTTCCGGGACATGACGGTCCGTGAGAACGTCGAACTGGGTGGGTTCATCCTGAGGGACCGAGCCCTCGTGCGCCGCCGCTACGAGGAGATCGCCGAGACGGTCCCGATCGTGGCTGCGCGCGCGAAGGACAAGGCGGGCAGCCTCTCGGGAGGACAGCAGCGCCTCGTCGAGTTCGCCCGCTGCCTCATGCTCGACCCGGTGCTCGTCGTCCTCGACGAGCCGTCGATGGGCCTCGACCCGCGCACCCGCAAGACCGTCTTCGGCACGGTGCGGTCGCTCCACCGCAGCGGGCGGACGATCCTGCTCGTCGAGCAGAACGCACGTGCGGGCTTGCGCCTCGCGACGCACGGCGTGGTCCTGGAGAACGGAAGGGTCCGTCTCGCCGGTTCGGGTCGAGACGTGCTCGAGCACCCAGAGATCGGTTCCCTCTTCCTCGGTGGGGCGCCCCGCGTGGGCGACGTGCCGGACGCCGCTCCCGCCACCCGGTGAACCGGGGCTCAGGAGGACGTGAGCCGGTCTGCCAGCCAGTCGGCGATCAGCGCGCGCGTCTCGAAGGCCCGGTTCGTCACGCCGTGGTTGCCGTCGGCGATCATCACGAGCTGTGCCCCCTCGGACTCGGCGGCGATCCGCTCCGCGTGCCTGGGGCTGACGATGCGGTCCTGGGCGCCGTGCACGACGAGCAGGGGCTTCACGATCCGCGGGGCGACTCCCTCGAGGCTCAACCGTGCGGCGAACGCCCGCGCCGCGGCGTCGTCGGCCGAGCGGGAGCGGTGTCGCAGCGCCTCGCGCGTGAGGACCGGGAGGTCGTCCCAGTCGAGATCGAACCGGTACGGCCCGGCGAGGTCGACGCCCGCGGCGAACCGTTGCTCGAAGGCCATCGCCCGCGCGGCGTAGTGGCCCCCGAGGCTGACGCCGAACATCGCCGCTCGCGAGGCGTCCACGTCGGCGCGTGCCGAGAGGAAGTCGAGCGCCGCCCCCGCCACGCGCTCCCAGGCGGGCTCGATGGCGAGCACGTACTCGCTCTCTCCCTGTCCGGGACCGTCGAGCGCGAGGGTCGCGAGGCCGCGGGCACAGAAGTAGTCGGCCGTCGCCTGGAGCTCCTCTTTGACCGAGTCGAGCCCGGGTGCCATCACCACGACCGGCGGCGGAGCGGTGGTGCGCGGCACCCGCAGGTAGGCGGGAAGCGTGCCTGCGTCGTAGGGCACGAGGACGCGCGTCGCCGGCGGGTCCAGCCCCGCGGCGCCTCTGGCGTAGGCGGCGACTGCGCGGTCGTGGGCCGCGCGCTGCTGGGCGGGGTCGACGACGAAGAGGAACTTCGCCCAGTGCCATGCGAGTCCGGCCCGGCGCCACGCCGCGCGTGCGGTGACGTGGTGCCCCTCCTGGTCGGCGCGGACGCCCAGCTGCTCGTAGTCCTCGGCAGTCCGTCCCCACTCCCGGCACCACTCTTCCCAGTGCGAGATGCGCGAGAGGGTCCGGGTGAAGTCCTCGTAGTCGGTGCCGTTGTGCACGAACCGGGGTCCCCAGTGCGCGGCCGCGGCCGTCACGCGTGGATCGGCAGCGTCCTCGTCCATGGCTCTCGTCCCTCCTCTTGGATCGTGCGTCGCGGCCGGAGGGTTCCGTAGCATGACGTTGCGAGAGATGTCAACGAGCGAGCGGCTGAACGCTGACCCCGTCGACGTCCACGCGCACGTCGTGGTCGAACCGATGCTCGAAGGTCCCGACGCGCTCGACCCGGACTTCGCGTGCGCGCGGATCGTGCACGGGCGAAGGCGCCTCTTCGTCCGCGGTCGGGAGCTGCAGTCGGTCGTGGGAGAGCTCTTCGACCCTGCCACGATGGTCGCCCAAGCCGCCTCCGCGGGCATCGGCCACCTCGTCCTGTCGCCGTGGGTGCAGCTCCTGCCGGTAGGGCTTCCCCCTCCTGCGTCGCGCCGGCGCTGCGAGGTGCAGAACGCCGCCCTCGCTGCCATCGTGGCCGCCGACCCGCTCCACCTGAGCGCCCTCGGCGCGGTGCCGGTGGAGCATCCCGTCGAGGCGGTCGCGGCGCTGCGGGATGCGTGCGACGCGGGGCTCTGCGGCGTCGAGCTGTCGGCGAGCTCGGCCGGGTTCCTGGCCGACGGGGCACTGGAGCCGTTCTGGGACGCCGCCGAGGAGCTCGGGGCGATCTGCCTCGTGCACCCGTCGACGCACGGAGTCCCGCTCCCCGCGCTCGACCGCCACTACCTGTGGAACACCGTGGGGAACCCGGTCGAGACGGCGGTCGCCGCCGCCAACCTCGCGCTCGAAGGCGTGCTCGAGCGCCACCCGGACCTCGTGGTGGTGCTCGCCCACGGCGGGGGCGCGCTCCCGGCGCTCGCCGGCCGGCTCGCACACGGCCAGCGGGCCGTCCCCGCTGCGCGCGGCTCGGTCCAAGAGCCGCTCCGCGCGTCGATCGCCAGGTTCCACGTGGACTCGGTCGCGCACGACCCGCGCCTGCTGCGGCGCCTCGTGGAGGACTTCGGCACCACACGCGTCCTCCTCGGGTCCGACCGGCCGTTCGACATGGGGGACCCCGACCCCGTCGCCCTCGTGCGACGTGCAGGCCTCGATCCTGCCGACGAGGCGGCGGTGCTCGGGGACAACGCGCGCAGGCTCATCGCCCGGGCGACCGGTGGCACGGGGTCCGCGCACGCGGCGGGCAGTGCACACGGCAATCGTTTGCCACTACAGTCCGAGGGGTGGGGCGAGCCCAGACCTCCCGACGAACCCGACGTCACGACGGCCGAGACCTCCCGATGACCGAGACCTCCCGATGACCGAGACCTCCCGATGACCGAGACCTCCCGATGACCCGCATCGACGCCCCGATCCCGGCGAGCCCGCCGGTCCCGCCGCCTCCCCTCGAGGTCCGCACGACGATCTACAAGATGATGGTCGAGATGCGCGGCTTCGAGAAGCGCGCCTACGACCTGTTCCTCCAAGGACTGGTCAAGGGGACCAGCCACCTCGGGCTCGGCCAGGAGGCCGTCGCTGCCGGGTTCGGCGCGGCGATGCGACCCAACGACTACACGTTCGCCACGTACCGCGGGCACAACCACACCCTGGCGCGCGGGGCGGCCATGTCGGCGGTGATGGCCGAGCTGATGGGCCGGCAGGCGGGCCTCATGGCCGGCAAGGGCGGCTCGATGCACCTGACGAGCGTGCAGCACCGGATGATGGGGTCCTACGCCATCGTGGGCGCGCACCTCACGATCGCCAACGGCGCGGCATGGTCGGCGAAGCTGCGCGGCACGGACGACGTCGCCGTCTGCTTCTTCGGGGACGGCACGACCAACATCGGCGCCTTCCACGAAGCCCTGAACCTCGCGGCCGTCTGGAAGCTCCCCGTCGTGTTCGTCTGCGAGAACAACCGCTGGATGGAGTACACGCCGATCTCCTCGGTGACCGCGGTGGCCCACCCGGCGGCCGACAGGGCGCGCGCCTACGGGCTCGACCCGGTCCTCGTCGACGGCAACGACGCCGACGCGACCTACCTGGCGGCGAGCGAGTCGCTCGCCCGTGCGCGCAGCGGTGGGGGTCCCTCTCTCGTCGAGGCGGAGACGTACCGTCACGGGGGCCACTCGCGGGCGGACCCCGGCAAGTACCGGCCCGACGAAGAGGTGGAGGCGTGGCTCGCGCGCGACCCGATCCCCCGCTACCGTGCGAGGCTCCTCGAGGCGGGGGTCGACGAGGCCGTGCTGTCGCGGATCGAACAGGACGCGCAGGCGGCGGTCGACGCTGCGGCGAAGGAGGCCGAGGCGAGCCCGCCCCCCGACCTCTCATTGGTCGAGGCCGACGTGTGGGCCGACGGGGGGTCGTCGTGGCGGAGATGACCTACCGCGACGCCGTCGCGCGCGGGATCGCCCAGGAGATGGCGCGCGACCCGACGGTGGTCTTTCTCGGGGAGGACGTCGGGGCGGCGGGAGGGGTCTTCAAGGCGACCGTCGGCCTCCTCGAGCGCTTCGGTCCCGAGCGGGTCGTCGACACGCCGATCTCGGAGCAGGCGATCCTCGGCGCGGCCATGGGCGCGGCGATGACCGGCTTGCGGCCCATCGCCGAGATCATGTTCTCCGACTTCTTCGCGGTCTGCTGGGACCTCGTGGCCAACGAGATCGCCAAGACCCGCTACATGACCAACGGGCAGGTCTCGCTCCCGCTCGTCATCCGCTCGGCCAACGGCGGCGGCGCGCGCTTCGGCGCCCAGCACTCCCAGAGCGTGGAGAACTGGGCCATGGCCGTCCCGGGCCTCAAGGTGGTCGCTCCCTCCACTCCCCGCGACGTCGTGGGGCTGCTGGCGGCAGCGGTGAGGGACCCGGACCCGGTGCTCTTCTTCGAGCAGAAGTCCCTCTACCCGGTGAAGGCCGACGTCCCCGACGGGGAGATCGTGGACACCCTCGGCACCGCCGCGCTGCGGCGCCACGGCAAGGACGCGACGGTCGTCGCGCTCGCCGCGATGGTGCCGAGGGCACTCGAGGCCGCCGACGTGCTCTCGGCAGACGGCATCGAGGTGACGGTGATCGACCTGCGCTCCCTCGTGCCGCTCGACGTGACCACGGTCGCCGCGTCGGTCGCCGAGACCGGCCACCTGGTCACGGTCGAGGAGAACCCCCGCCTGTGCGGCTGGGGGGCCGAGCTCGCCTCGATCGTCGCAGAGGAGCAGCTCTTCGACCTGGACGGCCCGGTCGTGCGCGTGACCACCCCGCACGTGCCGCTCCCCGCCGCCGACGCCCTCGAGGACGCCGCGATGCCGACCGTGCCCCGCATCGTCGAGGGGGTCCGCCGCTCCCTCTGCTAGCGCGGGCGTCCGGCCCAGCTTCCGTAGCGGAGCCGCTGCTCGGGTCCCGGCCGTGCGCGGGCGAGCGACCCCGAGGGGGGGTCGTCACCCTCGGGGTGCCCGAGGACGACCGCGCCGAAGAGCCGCCACCCCTCCGGGACGCCCAGGGCGGCCAGGATCCGGTCCTCCGAGCGGAAGTTGCCGAGGAAGCAGGCGCCGAGCCCCTCGGCGGTCGCGCCGAGGAGCAGCGCCATCACGGCGAACGCCGCGTCGCCGAACCAGTACGGCACGGGCCAGTTGGCGGCCGAGTCGCCGAGGCGTGGCCCGGTGGCCGCCCGTGCCTTGTCCGGCTCGGCGTAGCGGGCGACGTACGCCTCGGGGGACGCCAGGGAGACGGCGACGACCGGGGCGCGCGACAGGCCGGGCCAGCGCCGGGAGGCGGCTCGCCAGGACGGAGTGGTCGCCGCGCTCCAGTAGCGCCCCGTCTCTTCGGGTCCGACGAGCGCGACCCATGCCGTGCCGCAGGTGTTGCCTGCGCTCGGCGCGCTGAGCGTGTCCCCGAGCAGGCGGTCGAGCACCTCCGGCGCCACCGGCTGGTCGGAGAAGCTGCGCACCATGCGCCGCCTCCGCAACGCCTCCCTCAGGTCCACGTGCCAAGTCTGGTGCGCCACGCCACGGGCGGCGTCGCACCGGCGACCGCCCCGCCGCACCGGCGACCGCCCCGTCGCACCGGCCCCGGACGTGCACCCCGACTGTGCCTCCGTCGGGCGTCAGAATGTTGACCTCACTGGTAGGGTATTGCACATGGCGACCCCACGCGATCTCCTCGCCCAAGCGAAGGCGGCCATCACCGAGGTCCCCCCCGAGGACGCCGAGCGCCTCTTGGGGACGGCCACCTTCCTCGACGTCCGGGAGCCCGACGAGTACGAGCAGGGCGCCGTGCCCGGCGCCGTCCACCTCCCGCGCGGGACCCTCGAGTTCGGCGTCGAGGGGAGGGTCCCGGACAAGGGACGTCCCGTCGTCGTGTACTGCGCCGGGGGCACGAGGTCGGCCTTCGCCGCCAAGACCTTGGCGGACCTCGGCTACGAGGAGGTCGTCTCGATGGCCGGGGGCTTCAATCGCTGGAAGGACGAGGGACGTGCGTGGACCGTCCCCGAGACGCTCACGGCCGACCAGCGCAACCGCTACCAGCGTCATCTGCTGCTCCCCGAGGTCGGGGAAGAGGGTCAGCAGGCGCTCCTGCGCTCCAGGGTGCTCCTCCTCGGCGCCGGCGGCCTCGGATCGCCCGCGGCCATGTACCTCGCCGCCGCGGGGGTGGGCACGATCGGCATCATCGACATGGACGTCGTGGACGCGTCCAACCTCCAACGGCAGATCCTCCACAACCTCGACCGGGTGGGGGAGCGGAAGGTCGACTCCGCCAAGAAGACGATCACGGCCCTGAACTCCGACGTGACCGTCGAGACCTTCGACGTGCGCCTCGGCGCCGACAACGTGCTCGAGATCTTCGACGGCTACGACCTCGTCGTCGACGGCACCGACAACTTCCCGACGCGCTACCTCGTCAACGACGCGTCGCTCGTCAAGGGGGTGCCGGTCGTCCACGGGTCGATCTTCCGATTCGAGGGCCAGGTGACCGTGTTCGACCCCTACAAGGGCCCCTGCTACCGCTGCCTGATCCCCGAGCCCCCGCCCGCAGAGCTCGCGCCGTCCTGCGCCGAGGCGGGCGTCCTCGGGGTCCTCCCCGGCATCGTCGGCTCGATCCAGGCGATCGAGGCCATCAAGATGCTCCTCGGCCTGGGGGACCCGCTCGTCGGGAGGCTGCTCGCCTACGACGCCCTCGAGGGGACCTTCCGGACCTTCAAGGTCCGCAGGGACCCCGAGTGCCCAGCGTGCGGCGAGTCCGCCGGCGAGATCGCCATCGCCGAGTACGACGAGCTGTGCATGCCGCACGCGCGCTGAGGCGCTCGTGCCCTCGCCCGCCCGGCGTCGCCCAGCGCGTTGGGTGTCCAACCGGCGTTTTCAGCCCTTCCTCATGGAATCCCAACACGATCCCAAGGTTCTCCTGACACCATGGCGGTCGTGGACGCTCCTCCTCCCGCGCCCCGTGCCCCCGTCGCACCCCCAGGGGAGACCGACGCCGCGCGCCGCCTCTGGCTGGTCCGGCACGGCGAGAGCACGTGGAACTCGTGGGGGATCGTCCAGGGACAGCTCGACCCGGTCCTGAGCGCGGCGGGCCGGGACCAGGCGGCCGCCTGCGCGCGGATGATCGCCGCCGAGGCCCGCCCAGAGGCCGTCTACTCGAGCGACCTGCGGCGTGCCCTCGAGACGGCGGCCCCGATCGCCGACGCGTTGGGGCTTCGCGTGCACGTCGACCCCGACCTGCGCGAGCGTGCGCTCGGTGAGGCCGAGGGCCGGCCCTCGGCGACACTCGGCCCGCTTCGGTCCGGCATCGCCGAGGGCCGGGTCGTCGACGCCGACGCCGCCCCGTTCGGCGGGGAGTCCGTGCGGGAGCTCTACGAGCGGGCGTCCGGCGCCGCGGCGCGCATCTGCGCCGAGCACGACGGCGACGTCGTGCTCGTGTGCCACGGCGGCGTGGTGCGGGTCCTCCTCGCATGGCTCGACGGCGTCGTCCCCGAGGAGATGGCCTGGCCCGAGGTCGGCAACGGCGCCATCGTTGCCCGAAGCGTTCCCCACCGCCTGATCAGCGTCTGACTCCGAGGAGGAGACATGAACCCGACCACCTTGACACTTCCCCGCCGTGCGACCAAGCCGCGGCATGTCGGGCTCACGATGGTGGTGGACGGCGGCGTGCCCTTCGGGACGCTGCGCGACATCGTGGCGAGCGCGGGGGAGTACCTCGACTTCGTGAAGTTCGGCTGGGGCACCGCAGTCGTGTCCCGGGAGCTCGGCGACAAGATCGCCCTGCTGCGCGACAACGACATCGAGTTCTACTTCGGCGGCACCCTGTTCGAGAAGTACGTGCTGCAGGGCCGCTTCGACGAGTACCGGAGCCTCTGCCACGAGTGGTCGTGCCGGTTCGTCGAGGTGTCGAACGGGACGATCGACCTGTCGAACCTGGAGAAGACCGGGTACGTGCGCAAGCTCGTCGACGACTTCACGGTCATCTCGGAGGTCGGCTTCAAGGACGCCGGGCGTTCGGACCGCCTCATGCCGCGTCGCTGGATCGAGTACGTCGAGGACGACCTGGCCGCGGGTGCGCACCTCGTCACGCTGGAGGCACGTGAGAGCGGCAGGTCGGGGATCTGCCACGCCGACGGCCAGCTGCGCGTCGGCCTCGTCGAGGAGGTGGTGAGCGAGCTCCCGACCGAGCGGCTCATCTTCGAGGCCCCGACGACCGCGCTGCAGGCGCACATGGTGCGCCGCGTCGGCCCCGACGTGAACCTCGGCAACGTCCCGGCGACGGGCCTGCTCGCCCTCGAGACGCTCCGGCTCGGGCTGAGAGCCGACACGCTCACCGAGTTCGAAGGGTCGGACCCGAGATGAGGGACCATCTCTTCCACCTGGCGATCCCCGTGTCGGACCTCGACGAGGCGCGCCACTTCTACGTGACACAGCTCGGGTGCAAGCTGGCGCGGACGTACCCCGACCGCATCACGCTCGACTTCTTCGGCGACCAGGTGGTCTGCCACCTGACGGAGCCAGAGCCACGGACGCGCCCCTTGTCGCTGTACCCGCGCCACTTCGGCGTCACCTTCGTGAAGCGCAAGCACTTCGACCTGGTCTACGAGCTCGCACAGCTCCGGAAGATCCAGTTCTTCAGGGACGTCTCCACCCGCTTCGGTGGGACGCCCGAGGAGCACCGCACCTTCGTCCTCCAGGACCCGTTCGACAACCTGATCGAGTTCAAGCACTACCGAGACCCGAGGATGGCCTACTGAGGTGGCTGCCGATCCGGCTCCAGCCCGGAGCGCGCGGCCCGAAGCGGCATCGGGCGTCGCCGCGCTGTTGTCCCTCCGATCGGCGGAGGACCCCGACCGCGTGTTCGCCGAGGCCGCCCGCGACGACCGCTGCCTCACCTACGGAGGCCTCCTTCGCGCGGCCGGGGAGTGGACCGGCGCGCTCGGGGACCTCGGCATCGGCACCGGCGGGACGGTCGGGGTGGCGATCGCCGATCCCCTCGGCTTCGCCGCGTCGTTCGTCGGCATCCTCGCGGCGGGGCGGACGGTGGCCCCGCTCGACCCCGGGGCGACCGACGCCGAGCTCGCCGCCGCGTGCGCCAGGTGCGCGCCGAGCGCCGTCTTCGCCGACCGGCCACCGCCCGCCGGACTGGCGGTGCCCTGGCTCACCCCGCCCTCCGGGCGCAGCGCCCGTCCGGGCGCCGGGCCGGCTCCCCGTTCGGGCCTGGACGGAGCACCCGGGACCGACGCCATGGCCCGGGGCTCAGGAGGCGTGGTCCTCACGACCTCGGGGACGACCGGCCGCCCGAAGGTGATCCGCCTCGGGGCGGCGCAGCTGCTCCACACCGCGGGCTGCGTCGTGTCGCACTTCGGCCTCACGGCGGAGGACCGGGGCTTCAACCCGCTCCCGCTCTTCCACATCAACGCCGAGGTCGTGGGGCTGTTGGCGACGCTCGTGTCGGGGGGGACCGTGGTCCTCGAGGACCGGTTCCACCGGCACGGTTTCTGGGAGGCCGTCGGGCGGCACCGGGCCACCTGGGTGAACGCCGTGCCGGCCATCCTGGCGAGGCTCGCCGTCCTCGAGGACGGCGAGGACGTGCCCGGTGGCCTCCGCTTCGCGAGGTCGGCGTCGGCCCCGCTGCCCGTGCCGGTGCTGGAGCGGTTCGAGGCGGCGACGGGGATCCCCGTCGTCGAGACCTACGGCATGACGGAGGCGGCGAGCCAGATCACCGCCAACCCGCTCCGCGCCCGCAAGCCGGGCTCGGCGGGCGTCCCCGTCGGCACCGAGGTCCGGGTCGTGATGGGCGCCCGCTCGGCCGTCCCGCCCGGGGAGGTGGGGCGTGTGGTGATCCGCGGCCCGGGCGTCATCTCGGCCTACGCGTCCGCCGGCTACGAGGACCGCGTGGACGCCGACGGCTGGCTCGAGACCGGTGACCTCGGCTACCTGGACGAGGAGGGGTACCTGTTCCTCGCGGGCCGGGCGGACGACGTCATCAACCGCGGCGGCGAGAAGATCTACCCGAGGGAGGTCGAAGAAATCGTCCTCGCCGAGCCGGGGGTGGACGCCGTCGCGGTGGTGGGCGAGGAGCACGACGTCCTCGGCCGGGTGCCGGTGGCCTACCTCGTGGGGGCGGAGGTGCGAGGTCCCGGCGACGCCGACACGGCTGCCGAGCTCGTCGCGCGGGTCCACGCCCGCTGCGCCCGACTGCTCTCCCGCCAGCGGTGCCCGGTGGCGTACCACGTCGTGGAGGAGCTGCCGCAGGGCGCCACCGGCAAGGTGCGCAGGGTCGCCCTCGCCGGGACGGCCGTCGTGCACTCCTTGCACCCGTGATGGCGACGCGGGCCCGCAAGCCGCGGCTCAGCCACGTCGACGCGATGCGGCCGGTCAAGCAGGCCGGTGTCGTCTCGACTCACACGCTGCTCTTCTTCGCGCCGGGCTTCGCGGTCTCGGTGGGCGGGGCGCTGATGCTCCTCCACGTCACGCGCGAGGCCTTCTTGTTCATCTCCTCGTGCATGCTCACCTACGGCTACTCGGACCTCCACCGGATCGGCTACCGGTACTTCTACCGGCGCCGCTTCGTCTCGGTCGCGGTGCCGTACCTGTGCTGGACGGTCATCTACTTCGCGGTCTCGCTGCCGGGATCCGGGCTCGGGGTGGGCTCGGGGATCGAGCACTTCGGCTACCTGCTCGGCACCGGCTACTACCAGCTCTACTACCTGGTCGTGATCATGCAGTTCTACGTGCTGTTCCCCGCGCTGTTCTGGGTGGTCCGGCGCTTCGGGTCCCACCCGCGTGCGGTCGTCCTCGTCGCGCTCGCGGTGCAGGTGCTCGTCACCTCCCTCATGCACTGGGACGTCCTCCCCCCCCACATGCGCGGGTACTACGCGACGAGGGAGGTCACCTCCTACCTCTTCTACCTCGTCGCCGGGATGGTCGTCGCGCTGCACCTCGACGATGTGCACGCGTGGCTCCTGCGCAACGGGTGGAGGATCTTCGGGGCCACGGTGCTCGCCGCCGCGCTGGCCGAGGGGTGGTTCGTCGCGGCGCACGACCACGTGGTCTCCTGGCTGGGATCGCCGTCCGACCCGCTGCAGCCGATCGTGATCCCGTTCAACATCGGCGCCATCGCGTGCGTGTACCTGTTCGGCGTGTGGCTCGTCGAGCCCCGGCGCTCCCGCCACATCCGGGCGATGGCGATGTCCGGGTCGGACAACTCCTACACGGTCTATCTTGCCCAGATGCTCTTCGTCTACGCGCTGGCGGACCTCGGCTGGCGCTCGCTCGACCGGGTCATCCCGTGGCCGGTCGTCGACGTCATGGCCGTGGCGATCGTCTTCCTCTCGTGCGTGCTGATGGGCAGCGTGCTCGCGCGGACCCCGCTCTCGGTCGCCTTGACCGGCCGCAAGCGGGAGCGCTGGTCGACCTGGCTGCCCGCTGACTGGCGCCGCCGCGGCGGCGAGGAGCGGAGGGAGACCGTCTCCCCGATCGACGTCGAGCCTGCGTCCGCGCCGTCGTGGAGCGACGCTGCGGCGACCGTGCGCAGCGGGTGAACGTCGCCGGCACCGGCGGGATCGACCGACAGCGCGTCTACCTCAGGCAGTTCGACCTGTACCGGGTGGTCGCCTTCGTCGGCGTCATCGCCCAGCACGCCGTCTTGTGGCCGGTCCCCGGGGGGAGCCAGGTCGGATGGAGCCTGGTGATGGTGCTGCACGCCACCCGTGAGGTCTTCTTCTTCCTGTCCGCCCTCGTCGCCGCCTACAGCCAGCTGGCGACACCACGGTCGCTCGTCTCGCTGTGGACGCGCCGGATCGGCGCCGTGCTCGTGCCGTACCTCGTGTGGACCGGGATCTACTTCGTCTACACGCTGGCCTCGACGGCCGGCCCCCTCACAGCGGGCTCCACGCTCGTGCACGACCTCCTGAACGGCTACTACCAGCTCTACTTCCTGGTCGTCTTGTTCCAGGTCTACGTGGTGCTCCCGGGTGTCGTCTGGATCGTCCGCCGCACGCGTGGCCACCACGCGGCCGTGTTCTGCGCCAGTCTCGTGCTCCAGCTCGCGATGATGACCCTCTCGCACTACTTCGCCTGGCGGACGGGGCCGCTCCACGCGCTGCGCGCCGTCGACCTCGTGCTCATCGACCCGCGCTACGTGATGGGGTACCAGCTCTACGTGGTGAGCGGGGTGCTGGCCGCGGAGCACCTCGCCGGGCTGCAGCGACTGGTCGAGCGCCACTGGCGGCGCGTCCTGTGGGCGGTGGCGGCGGTCGGGCTCGGGGCCGAGGGCTACTACGCCTACGGCCTCGAGATCGGCAACACCCCGGGCCACGCCTCCGACCTGTTCCAGCCGGTCGCTGCCCTGTGGTTCCTCGCCGCGTGCGCCGGGCTGTGGGCGCTCGGGTGGCGTTGGGCGCGGCGCGCGGCCTCGCGCGAGCCCACCCGGGCGGACCGTCTCGTCACGTGGGGCGCCGACGCGTCCGGCGGCTTCTACCTCGCCCACGTGCTCGTGCTCCAGCTCATCTTCACCGGGCTCGTCCACGCGGGCCTCACGGGTCCTTCCACGTGGGGGGCGGCGAGCGCCATCCTGTTCGTCGGCACCCTCGCCGGCACCGGCGCCGTCGTCGCCGTCCTGCTGCGCACCCGCCTGCGGTGGGTGCTCACGGGTCCGGACCGAAGGCGCGAGCGCGCGGCGCTGCCGGGCTACCCCGCCGGGTGCGGACCCCGTGCGAGCGCCGAGGCGATCGCCCCGGCGATCACCCGGTAGCCGGCCGCGGTCGGGTGGATGTTGTGGTACCGGCACATCCACGTCTGCGCGCACGCGGCCTCGACGACGTCCCCCGCGAGGCCCTGGGGCTCGGGGACCTGTGCGACCGCTGCCCCGGCGGTCGCGTAGTCGGCGGACAAGAGGTCGTTCAGCCGGTCGAAGACCGGGACCGTCGCCCGCGCGAACGCCGTCTTGCCGAAGTGGGCGTCCGCGATGTAGGGGTCGGCGTGCTGGAGCCCGACGATGCGGAGGTGCGGGCCTCCGGCCGTGCGGAGCGCTGCCAGGATCTCTGGGAGCGCGGCACCGACGCGCGCGAGGGCGGTCGCGACGCACCGGTTGTCGACCCGCTCGTGGACGAGGCAGGGCCAGACGTCGTTGAAGCCCAGGTCGACCGTCACGAAGGCGATCTCGCCCGGGTGGTCCTCGATGAAGCGGATGGCGGTGTCGACCTGCGAGCCGTACGGGTACCTGCAGCGCCCGACGCCGTCGAGGGCGCCCTGGGCCGTGATCCCCGGACAGCCGAGGTCCACGAGCTGGAGGCCCGGCCACCGCCCCTGCTCCATCGCCACGAGGTCGTTGGCGTAGCCGTCGTCGGTCCGCACCCCACGGTGGTCCGCCGCGAGGGGCTGCACCCCGACCGACTCGGAGGCCCCGATCGCCACGTAGTAGGGCCCCCCCGACGACGAGGCCGCCGCCGGGGCCGCAGGGAGCGCCGCCAGGAGCCCGGTCGCGCCGAGGCCGGCCGCCGCCACCAGCGGCAGGGACCGGAGCGCGCTGCGGACGGCGCGCGCGGCCCGCAGCGCACGGTGGCGGGCGCGATCGGCGCCGGGACGTGGGTGCGGCGTGCTCGGTGCCATGCGGTGGGACCGTACCCGGAACGCCGCCGTTCGTTGCATCGGCCCCGCGCCATCTCGCCGCCCGCGCCCGCCCACGCCGACCTCGCCAGGCGGCCCTTCAGGACACGAGGCGCGTCGCCCGGACCGTCAAGGGCCGGCTCCGCGCTGCCGTAGCCTGGGGGGCGGTGGCAGCGGACGAGGGTCGCGCACGCAGGACGGACTCGGGGATCGAGGTCCGCCCCGTCTACGGGCCGGACGCGCTGGCCGGGTGGGACCCGGCGCAGCAGCTCGGCGAGCCCGGCCGGTACCCCTTCACCCGTGGCGTCCACGAGGAGATGTACCGACGGCGGCTGTGGACGATGCGCCAGTACGCGGGGTTCGGGACCGCCGAGGCCACCAACCAGCGCTTCAAGTTCCTCCTGCAGCACGGCCAGACCGGGCTGTCGTGCGCCTTCGACCTGCCGACCCAGATGGGCTACGACTCCGACCACCCGCGCGCCGAAGGCGAGGTGGGCAAGGTGGGCGTGGCCATCGACTCGCTGGCCGACATGCGCCTCCTCCTCGACGGGCTGCCGCTGCAGTCGGTGACCACCTCGATGACCATCAACGCCACCGCCGCCGTGCTGCTGCTCCTCTACCAGCTCGTGGCCGAGGAGCAGGGCGTGCCCGGCGACCAGCTCGGCGGGACCGTCCAGAACGACATCTTGAAGGAGTACGTCGCCCGCGGGACCTACATCTACCCGCCCCGGCCGTCGATGCGCCTCGTCGTCGACACGTTCTCCTACTGCCGCGCGCACCTGCCCAACTGGAACACGATCTCGATCTCGGGCTACCACATCCGCGAAGCCGGCTCGACGGCGGTCCAGGAGGTGGCCTTCACCCTGGCCGACGGCATCGCCTACGTCCAGGCCGCGATCGAGGCCGGTCTCGACGTCGACGAGTTCGCCCCACGGCTCTCCTTCTTCTTCAACGCGCACAACAACCTCTTCGAGGAGGTGGCCAAGTTCCGCGCCGCGCGGCGCATGTGGGCGCGGATCATGGCCGAGCGCTTCGGGGCGAAGGACCCGCGCTCGACGATGCTGCGGTTCCACACCCAGACGGGCGGGTCGACGCTCACGGCGCAGCAGCCGGAGAACAACATCGTGCGGGTGACCCTCCAGGCCCTCTCGGCGGCCCTCGGAGGCACCCAGAGCCTCCACACGAACGGGTTCGACGAGGCGCTCGGCCTGCCGACCGAGCGGGCTGCAAAGCTCGCCCTGCGGACCCAGCAGGTCATCGGGTTCGAGTCGGGCGTGGCCGACACGGTCGACCCGCTCGGCGGCTCGTACTACGTGGAGTCCCTGACCGACGAGGTCGAACGCCGGGCGCTCGAGTACCTGCGCCGCATCGACGAGATGGGCGGCGCCGTCGCGGCCATCGAGGCCGGCTACCTCCAAGAGGAGATCGAGACCGCCGCCTACGCCTACGCCAAGGCCGTCGACGACGGGGAGAAGGTCGTCGTCGGGGTGAACCGCTTCGTCGACGAGGACGCCGAGCCGGCGGAGGTGTTCCCGGTCGACCCGGAGCTGCAGCGTGCGCAGGTCGCCAGGCTGGCACGGGTGCGTGCCGAGCGCGACGCCCACGCGGTCGCCGCCGCGCTCGACGACGTGCGCGCGGCGGCGCGCGGCACGCAGAACCTCCTCGTCCCGATGAGAGAGGCGCTCCGGAGGATGGCGACGCTCGGCGAGGTCTCCGACGCGCTGCGCGCCGAGTGGGGCGAGTACCGCCCGGGGGGCTAGCCGCCGAGGGGCCTAGCCGCCGAGCAGGTGCCGGCGCAGCGCCGGGTCGGTCGCCGCGTCGATCGCCGTCCATGCCATCGCCACGGCGCCGTCGTGCACGGCGGCGTCGGCCGACGCTCCCACGCAGGCCGCGGCGAAGGCGTGCTGGTGGTTGACCGCACCGCCTGCGTCGATGCCGAGGAGCGGGTGGATGGTCGGGACCGCCAGCGACACGTTGGCCATGTCGGTCGAGAACGTGGGGAGGGGCACGCCCTCGTCGTCCAGGGTGAACCGCCGGCCGAGCGCCTCGGCGTTGGCGCGGTACGCCGAGAGCAGGGACGCGTCGCTCTCCATGTGGGAGTACACCGGTGAGAGGGCCTCGACGCCGACCTCGGCGCCCGTGGCCCGCGCGCCCGCCTCGAAGCAGGCGCGGACCCGCGGCTCGAGCCGCTCGAGGTCGGCGAGCGTGGTCGCCCGGCACATGAACCGCCCACGCACCCGCTCTGGGACGACGTTCGCCGCCGTCCCGCCCTCGAGCACCACCCCGTGGACCTGGTCGCCGGGCCGCAGGTGCTGGCGGAGGAGGCCGATCCCCACCTGCGCGACCGTCATGGCGTCGAGCGCGTTCACCCCCTCCCAGGGAGCGGCCGACGCGTGCGCCTCGCGTCCCGAGTACGTCACGTCGAAGTGCGACGTCGCCAGGCACCTCCCCGCGAGCCGATCCTGCGTCCAGGGGTGCACCATCATCGCCGCGTGGACGCCGTCGAAGGCGCCGCGCTCGAGCATGAGGACCTTGCCGCCCCCTCCCTCCTCGGCGGGCGTGCCGAGGACGAGCACGGTGAGCCCGAGCTCGTCGGCGAGCGGCGCGAGCGCGAGGCCGGCGCCCACCGCCGCGGCGGCGATGACGTTGTGCCCGCAGGCGTGGCCGACGTCTGGGAGCGCGTCGTACTCGGCGCAGATCGCCACGACGAGCGGGCCGGAGCCGGCGCGTGCCGTAACGGCGGTCGGCAGCCCGAACGCCCCCACGGTCACGTCGAAGCCGTCGAGCATCGCCGCGACCGTCGCGGCGGATCGGTGCTCCTCGAAGGAGGTCTCGGGGTGGGCGTGCAGGTCGTGGCTGAGGGAGACCAGCGCCTCCAGGCTCCCCTCGACGGTGGACGCCGCGAGCGGCTTCGGGTCGGCCACCGGGCTACCCGATGACGGCGACGACGTCGCCTCCGCCGACCGAGTCCCCTGCGGCCACGCGGACCTCCTGCACCACGCCGTCCCGCTCGGCGTTGATGGCGTTCTCCATCTTCATCGCCTCGAGGATGCAGATGGTCTGGCCGGCCTCGACGGCGTCCCCCGGGGCGACGAGGACCTTCACGATGGTGCCTTGCATGGGCACCGTGACGGCTCCCGAGCCCGAGGCACCTGCCGGCGCCTGGGAGCGGCGCGGGCGGGTGCCGGGTGCCGCCGTGCCCCGGCCGGCGGGCGGGCGTCCTCCTGCGGCGCGGCGCGGCGCGGACCCGGCCGAGGTGGGGACCCACAGCTTCATGCGGTACCGGCGGCCGTCGACCTCCGCGGTGACCTCCCTGCACTCGAGGTCGGCGGTCCCGTCCCCCGCCCCGTCGCCGGCCGCCTCGCCGCCCACGGCGACGGCCCCGTCGGCAGGGCCCCCGCCGGCCGCCGCCGCGTCGAGCCGGCTCAGGTCCAGGCGCTCCTCCACCCACTTGGTCGAGTGGCGCGCCCGCGCGAAGTCCTCGTGGGAGAGGATGGCGACGTCGGCCGGAATGGTGGTCGCGATCCCGGTGATCCGCGTCTCGGCGAGCGCCCGCAGCATCCGGCGGCGGGCGGCCTCGCGGTCCTCTGCCCACACGACCAGCTTGGCCACGAGGTTGTCGTAGTACTGGCTCACCGAGTCCCCGGCCGCGTAGCCGGCGTCGAGCCGCACTCCCGGACCGGCTGGGGGGTCGAAGGCGGTGATCGTGCCCGGGGAGGGCGCGAAGCGGCCGCCCGAGGGGTCCTCCGCGTTGATGCGCACCTCGATCGCATGCCCGCGCCGCTCGATGTCGTCCTGGCCGAAGGGCAGGCGCTCGCCGGCCGCGATGCGCAGCTGCCAGGCGACGAGGTCGAGCCCGGTCACGAGCTCGGTGACCGGGTGCTCCACCTGCAGGCGCGTGTTCATCTCGAGGAAGTAGAACTCCCCGTCCTCGTAGAGGAACTCGACCGTGCCGGCGTTCACGTACCCGCACGCCTCCGAGACCTTCACCGCGGCCGCTCCCATCGCGCGCCGGACGTCGTCGGGGAAGTCGGGGGCGGGCGACTCCTCGATGAGCTTCTGGTGCCGGCGCTGGGCGGAGCAGTCGCGCTCGCCGAGCCACAGGACCGTCCCATGGGAGTCGGCGAGCACCTGCATCTCGACGTGGCGGGGCCACTCGAGGTAGCGCTCGAGGTAGATCTCGGGACGACCGAAGTACGCCTTCGCCTCGCGGCGGGCGGACTCCACCGCCTCGGGCGCCTCGTCCGCCGAGCGCACCACCTTCATCCCGCGCCCGCCTCCCCCGAACGCCGCCTTGATCGCGACGGGCCAGCCGTGCGTGGCGGCGAACTCCTCGACCTCGGCGGGCTCCGAGACCGGCTCGGAGCGCCCGGGCACCCCGGGCACGCCGGCGCGGGCGGCGGCGAGCCTCGAGCTGATCTTGTCGCCCATCACCTCCATGGCCTCCGGCGGGGGGCCGACGAACGCCACCCCGAGCGAGGTGACGGCCCGTGCGAAGTCGGCGTTCTCCGAGAAGAAGCCGTAGCCGGGGTGGACGGCGTCGGCGCCGCTCCGACGGATGGCGTCGAGGATGGCCTCGGTGTTCAGGTAGCTCTCCGCGGCGCTCTGCCCGCCGAGGGCGTAGGCCTCGTCGGCCATCCGGACGTGCATGGCCTCGCGGTCGAGCTCGGAGTAGACGGCGACCGTGGCGATGCCCATCTCGCGGCAGGTGCGCATGACCCGTACCGCGATCTCCCCGCGGTTGGCGACGAGGACCTTCTCCAGCATGGGCCAACACTTGCACGCGCCGTAGGGTGGCCGCCATGACGGCGGGGACCTGGGACGTGCGCCGGTTCGCGAGCCTTCCGTCGACCAACGACTGGCTGCTCGAGCAGGCGAGGCGGGGGGCCCCGTCCGGGCTCGTCGCCGTGGCCGACCACCAGAGCGCGGGGAGGGGCCGTCTCGGGAGGCGGTGGGAGGCGCCTGCAGGCCGCGCCCTGCTCCTGTCGGTCCTGCTGCGACCGGTCGCCCCCCTGTCGTCCCTGTTCGCCTGCACCGCCGCCGCTGCGCTGAGCCTGTCGGAGGCCTGCGCCGAGGTGGTGGGGGAGGCACCGGGGGTGAAGTGGCCCAACGACCTCGTCTACCCTGCCTTGGACCAGGCAGAGGGGGTGGACCGCAAGGTCGCCGGCATCCTCGCCGAGTCGGACGCCTCGGCGCCGGGGGGCCGCCCGGGCAGCGTGGCGGTCGTCGTCGGGATGGGGTGCAACGTCGATTGGGAAGGCCCGCCCGGCGCGGGAGGGACCTCGCTCATGGCGCGCGTGCGGGGACAGGGCGCCGCGCATGTGAGGGGGAGCGACGCCCACAGCGCGGCGCGCCAGCCGGTGTCGCGCGAGGCGCTCCTTTCGGCGACGCTCGAGCGTCTCGCCGCTCGCGTCGCGGCGCTCGACACCCCCGAAGGGCGCAGGGCGACGGTCGCCGACCTCCGTCGGCGCTGCGTGACCCTCGGGCGCAGGGTGCGCGTCGAGGCGGCGGGCCTCGGGACCCTGACCGGGGTCGCCGAGTCGCTGGACGACGACGGCAGGCTGGTCGTGTCGAGCGCCGGGGGAGCGGTGGTCGTGGCCGCCGGGGACGTCGTGCACCTGCGGACGGCCGTCGGGGAGCACGGGTAGGCTCCGCGGGCCATGCGCGTACTGGTGACCGGCGGCGCCGGCTTCATCGGGTCCAACTTCGTCCGGTACTGGGCGGAGACCCACCCCGACGACCGGGTGGTCGTCTACGACGCGCTCACCTACGCCGGCACACGGTCGAACCTGGACGGGCTCGACGTGGGCTTCGTCCACGGGGACGTCTGCGACCTCGAGCTCGCCACCGGGACCCTGGAGCGCGAGGAGATCGACACCGTCGTCCACTTCGCCGCCGAGTCGCACAACTCGCTGGCCGTGCTCGATCCCGCACGCTTCTTCCGCACGAACGTGCTCGGGACCCAGACGCTCCTCGAGGCCGCCCGCCGCCACGGGGTCTCCCGCTTCCACCACATCTCGACCTGCGAGGTCTACGGCGACCTCGACCTGGACACCGACGAGCGCTTCGACGAGGAGAGCCCCTACCGGCCGCGCACCCCGTACAACGCGTCGAAGGCCGGAGCCGACCACGCGGTGCGCGCCTACGGGGAGACCTTCGGGCTCCCCGTCACCATCACGAACTGCGCCAACAACTACGGGCCGTACCAGTTCCCCGAGAAGGTCGTCCCGCTGTTCACCACCCTCGCGCTCGACGACCGGCCGCTCCCGCTCTACGCGTCCACGCAGAACCGCCGGGAGTGGCTGCACGTGCGCGACCACTGCCGTGCGATCGACGCCGTGCTGGCACGCGGACGCCTCGGCGAGACCTACCACGTGGGCAGCGGCGTGGAGCTGAGCATCGAGCAGATCGCCGACGCCGTGCTCGGGTGCCTCGGCAAGCCGGCCTCCTTGAAGACGATCGTCCCGGACCGGCCAGGGCACGACCGCAGGTACGTCCTCGACACCGCCAAGATCCAACGCGAGCTCGGTTGGGCGCCGACGGTCGACTTCCACGACGGGCTCGCCGAGACCGTGGCGTGGTACGCGGCCCATCGAAGCTGGTGGGAGCCGCTGCGCGACCGCGCGCCGGTCGTCGAGACGGCCTGGGCCGGGTGAGGGTGCGGGTCCTCGTCACCGGCGCAGGGGGCCAGCTCGGGACCGATCTCGTGACCGCCCTGTCGGGAGCCGTCCCGCCGGGAGGCAGGCGACGCGCCTTGCTCGGCGCAGAAGGCCCCATCCGCGACAGCGGTGTCGACGTCACGGCGGCCTCGCACGCGTCGCTGCCCGTGGAGGACCGGACGGCCGTGCTCGAGGCGGTCCTGTCGCTCAGGCCCCACGTCGTCGTGCACGCCGGCGCGTGGACCGCCGTCGACGCCTGCGAGTCGGATCCCGAGCGCGCCTACCGGGTCAACGCGCTGGGGACGCGCCACGTCGCCGAGGCGGCGTCCAGGGTCGGCGCCCATCTCGTGTACGTCTCGACCGACTACGTCTTCGACGGCACCTCCCCCCGGCCCTACGTCGAGTGGGACGAGCCGCACCCGTTGTCCGTCTACGGGAAGAGCAAGCTCGCAGGCGAGCGCGAGTGCAGCCCCGGGGCGACCATCGTGCGCACCTCGTGGGTGTGCGGAGCGCGAGGGGCCAACATGGTGCGCACGGCGCTGCGCCTGGCAGCAGGCGACGCCCCGCTGCGCATCGTGGACGACCAGCGTGGGTCGCCGACCTTCACCGCCGACCTCGCCGCGGCCATCGTGACCCTCGGCCTCGACCGCCGTCCGGGCGTCTACCACGTCACCAACGCCGGGGACACGAGCTGGTACGGCTTCGTCCGCGCGGTGCTCGAGGAGGCGGGGCACGACCCCGGCCGGGTCGAGCCGATCTCGACGGCGCAGCTCGACCCGCCGCGCCCCGCGCCCCGGCCCGCCAACTCGGTCCTGGACAACGCGGCGCTCCGCCTCGGCGGGCTGCCCCTCCTCCCCGAGTGGCGCGACGGGCTCTCCCGGCTCCTCGGCGTCCTGCGGTGACCGCCGCCGGCATGCCACGGTGACGCCTTCGTCTGCGCCTCCGACTCCGCCTCCGCCTGCGCGGGCGGGGCGCGTCGCTGCGGTCGTCGTCGACTACGACGCCGGCGACCTCGTCGCCACCTGCGTCTCGTCGCTCCTGGACGAGGGGGTCGACCAGGTGGTCGTGGTCGAGAACGGGGACCCACGCGCCGCCCGTCAGGCGCTCGCCGGGCTCTCGGTGCCGCTCGTGGCCACCGGACGGAACCTCGGCTACGGCGCGGGTGCCAACCGCGGCGTCGCCGCGAGCGGCGACTCGGAGTACGTGCTCGTGTGCAACCCGGACCTGCGCGTCCACACGGGCGCCGTCGCGCGTCTCGTCGCGGCACTCGACGAGCGGCCGAGCTGGGCGATCGTGGGGCCGCGCCTCGTGGACCCCTCGGGCGTCGAGTACCCCTCGGTCCGGCGCTTCCCGTCCATGCTCGACGCGGCCGGGCACGCGCTGCTCGCGCTCGTGCGGCCCGACAACCGGTTCAGCCGCCGCTACCGCGACGCCGTGGGCGACGTCCCGCGCGCGGTGGACTGGGTGTCCGGCGCGTGCATCTGCGTGCGCCGGGACGCCTTCGAGGAGCTCGGGGGCTTCGACGAGTCGTACTTCATGTTCGCCGAGGACATGGACCTGTGCTGGCGCGCGCACCAGGCGGGCTGGGAGGTGGGCGTCGAGCCGCGTGCCGAGGTGACCCACGTCCAGGGCGTCTCGCGGCGCCGCCACCCCTACCGCATGCTGGTCGCCCACCACCGCTCGGCGCTGCGCTTCGAGGCGCGCCGGGCGCGCGGCGCCGAGCGCCTGGCGTTGCCCGCCGCCGCCGCCGTGCTCGGGCTGCGCCTCGTGATGGCGCTCGCCGACGAGGCGGTGCGGCGCCGGCGCGACCCCCGCTCGGGCCGCGCCGGCCCACCGATCCGGTCCTCCTCACGGTAGGCTCGGCGCGGGCCGCGTGCGGGTCTGTGGTTGCAAGTCGAGGCCAGTCGCAGGCGAAACGACCCACGTAAGGCAACTCGTGGTTGCCGAGCATGGTGCGGCTTAGGAGTAAGCCCTGCCCGCCCCGTCCCCCGGCACGCGGGGGAGGGCGGTGACGGGGGGATGCGTGCCGACGACGGCGCCGCAGGACCGACCGGTCGCAGCCGGTCGGTCGCCGGGGCCGGGCCGCCACCCCTGCAGCAGGCGAGTGTGGGGTCAAAGACCAGGTCAGCCGCACGTGGCCCCACGCTGCCGGGTCCGCCGGCCCGTCCGGCCGGTAGCATTCACAGGCCATGTCCGTGCTCACCAAGGTCCTGCGCGCCGGAGAGGGCAAGAAGGTCCGGCGCCTGGCAGAGCTCGTGCCCCTCGTGAACGAGCTCGAGCCGGAGGTGGAGGCCCTCTCCGATGACGAGCTCCGGCACAAGACCGTCGAGTTCCGCCAGCGCCTGGACGAGGGCGAGACGCTGGACGACCTGCTCATCGAGGCCTTCGCCGTCGTGCGGGAGGCCTCGTGGCGGGTGCTCGGCCAGCGCCACTTCGACGTCCAGCTGATGGGCGGGATGGCCCTCCACTTCGGCTGGATCGCCGAGATGAAGACCGGTGAGGGCAAGACCCTCGTCTCGACCCTCCCGGTCTACCTGAACGCGCTCGCCGGCCGCGGCGTCCACGTGGTCACGGTGAACGACTACCTGGCGACCCGCGACGCCGAGTGGATGGGCCGGGTCTACCGTTGGCTCGGGCTCACCGTCGGACGCGTCGGCCCGGACATCACCGATCCCAAGGCGAAGCGCGAGGCGTACCTCGCGGACGTGACCTACGGGACCAACACCGAGCTCGGGTTCGACTACCTGCGCGACAACATGCAGATCTCGCGCGAGACAATGGTGCAGCGCGGTCACGTCTACGCGATCGTGGACGAGGTCGACTCGATCCTGATCGACGAGGCGAGGACGCCCCTCATCATCTCCGGGCCGGCCGACGAGGCCGCCCGCATGTACTACCAGTTCGCGAGCATCGCCCGGACCCTCGAGCGCGACGTCGACTACGAGGTGGACGAGGAGAAGCGCCACGTCGTCCCGCTCGAGTCCGGCATCGAGAAGGTGGAGCGTGCCGTCGGGGTGGAGAACCTCTACGACGCGGTGTCGGTCAACTACGTGCACCAGCTCATCAAGGCCCTCGAGGCCAAGGAGCTGTACCACCGCGACAAGGAGTACCTGGTCGACCAGGGAGAGGTGAAGATCATCGACGAGTTCACCGGCCGCACCCTGGAGGGCCGCCGGTGGTCCGACGGCCTGCACCAGGCCGTCGAGGCGAAGGAGCGGGTGCGGATCAAAGAGGAGAACCACACCTGGGCGACGGTCACCCTCCAGAACTACTTCAGGCTCTACGAGAAGCTCGCAGGGATGACCGGCACCGCCGAGACCGAGGCTGCCGAGTTCGCCAACACCTACAACCTCCCGGTGGTGCCGATCCCCACGAACAAGCCGATGATCCGCGTCGACGAGCCCGACCTCGTCTTCAAGACCGAGAGCGCCAAGTTCAACGCCGTCGTCGAGGACATCGCACAACGCCACGAGCGCGGTCAGCCCGTGCTCGTCGGCACGGCCTCGGTGGCGAAGTCCGAGGTGCTGTCCAGGCTGCTCGAGAAGCGGGGCATCCCGCACAACGTCCTCAACGCCAAGCAGCACTTCCGCGAGGCCGAGGTGGTCGCCCAGGCGGGCAGGCCGGGCGCGGTGACGGTCGCGACCAACATGGCCGGTCGCGGGGTCGACATCATCCTCGGCGGGAACCCCGAGCTGCTCGCCGCCCACCAGGCGCGCGCCGAGGGGATCGACCCCGAGACCGACGAGGGGCGTGCCGCCTTCCAGCGCCTGCGCGAGGAGATCGACGCGATGTGCGCCGCCGACGCCGAGAAGGTGCGCGCGGCCGGGGGCCTCTACGTCCTCGGGAGCGAGCGGCACGAGAGCCGGCGGATCGACAACCAGCTGCGCGGACGTTCCGGCCGCCAGGGCGACCCCGGCGAGAGCCGCTTCTACCTCTCGCTCGAAGACGATCTCATGCGCCTCTTCGCGACCGGGGCCATGAGCTGGGTCATGGGGAGGACCCTCCCCGAGGACGTGCCGATCGAGGCGAAGATGGTCACCAAGGCCATCCAGCGCGCGCAGACAACCGTGGAGGGGCGCAACTCGGAGATCCGCAAGGAGGTCCTCAAGTACGACGAGGTGATGAACGAGCAGCGCAAGGTGATCTACGCGCGCCGGCTGCAAGTGATCGACGGGGAGGACCTCGAGGAGCACACGCGTGAGCTCCTGGTGGCCACCGTCGAGGACGTCGTGCAGGCCGCCTGCCCGAGCGACTTCCCCGAGGAGTGGGATCTCGAGCTGCTGCTGAAGGAGCTCACGCAGTACTACCCGACCGAGTTCACCGTCGACGACCTCGCCGAGGCGACCAGCGCGGCGCACCTGACCGAGAGCATCGTCGCCGAGGCGCTCGACTACTACGAGCGCCACTCGGCGTCGCTCCCCGGCGGCCCCGAGCAGGCCCGGCAGGTCGAGCGCGAGGTCATGCTGCACGTGATCGACCGGCGCTGGCGCGAGCACCTCGCCGAGATGGACTACCTGCGCGAGGGCATCAACCTGCGCGCGATGGGCCAGCAGGACCCGCTCGTCGCCTGGCAGCGCGAGGGGTTCGAGATGTTCGGCCAGCTCATGGACGCCATCGAAGACGACTACCTCCGCTTTGTGCTGCACGTGGAGGCCGTGCCCGCCCCCGCCGCCGAGCCCGATCTCGGACGCGCCGTCTACGAGGCAGCCGACGACCCCGTGGCCGGGACCGTCGCACTGGCGACGAGGCTGCTCGCGGACCAGGGCGTCGACGTCGCCGCGCTCGAGGCGGCCGGGCGGTCCGAGCGCACGGCGCCCGTGCCGGCCGCGTCGGCGCCGCCGCTCCCCGGTGCGCGCGCCGTTCCGGACGGCCATGGAGGGCTCGGCCAGGGTCGTGACGACAAGGTGCGATCGGGAGCCCCGCCCGCTCCCGGCCAGCCCCGCGCCGGGGCACCGGCACCCGCCCGCCAGGGCGCCAAGCCCGGCCGCAATGCCCCGTGCTTCTGCGGGAGCGGCAAGAAGTACAAGCTCTGCCATGGCGCCGGTGGCGCCGCCTGAGGGCCGCGACCTCGCGGCCGAGGTGGAGGCGCTGGCGGCGCGGGTCACCGAGGCGGAGGGCTACCTCGGCATCGAGGCCCTGCGCGCCCGACGCGCCGAGCTCGAGCGCGAGGCGGCGCGACCGGACCTGTGGGACGACCCCGAGCACGCGCGCTCGGTCACGACGCAGCTCGGCCGGGTCGTCGACGACCTCGGGCGCTTCGACGCGCTGTCGGCGGCCGTGGAGGACGCCCGTGTCCTCGTCGAGCTCGTCACCGAGGCCGAGCAGGGGGGGACGCCCGACGACGCCCTCTACAAGGAGCTCGTGGCGACGGCCGACGAGCTCGCGGCCAGGGTCGGGCGCCTCGAGCTCGAGTCGCTGTTCTCGGGCGAGTACGACGACCGGGACGCCATCTGCGAGGTCCACGCCGGTGCCGGGGGCACCGACGCGCAGGACTGGACCGAGATGCTGCTGCGCATGTACCTGCGCTGGGCGGAACGCCGGGGCTTCGCCGTCGAGGTCGACGAGGCGACGCCCGGGCAGGAGGCGGGGCTCCTCTCAGCGACCTTCATCGTCCACGGACGCCACGCCTACGGGCTCCTGGCGACCGAGCGCGGCGTGCACCGGCTGGTGCGCATGTCCCCGTTCGACTCCCAGCACCGCCGCCAGACGAGCTTCGCCTCGCTCGACGTGGTGCCGTTCTTGGAGGACGTCTCCGAGGTGGCGATCGACGAGAAGGACCTGCGCGTCGACACCTACCGCTCCTCGGGCGCGGGCGGCCAGCACGTGAACAAGACCGACTCGGCGGTGCGCCTGACGCACCTGCCGACCGGGATCGTCGTCGCGGTGCAGAACGAGCGGAGCCAGCACCAGAACAAGGCGAAGGCGCTGCAGATCCTGGCCGCCAAGCTGGCCGAGCAGGCGAGGGCCGAGCGCCAGGCGGAGCTCGAGGCGCTCGGCGGCCAGCGCACGGAGAACGCCTGGGGCAACCAGATCCGCTCCTACGTGCTCGCCCCGTACCAGCTGGTGAAGGACCTCCGCTCGGGCGTGGAGACCGGCAACGTCGAGGCGGTCCTCGACGGCGACCTGGACGCCTTCATGGAGGCCGAGCTCCGCCGCCAGCGCCGGGCCTGAGGGAAGAACCGCTGGTCAAGGGTGCTCTTGGGCCAATTGTGTGACCGCCGAGGGCTCGATCTGTAGGCTTTCGCCGATCCCACGTCCGCGGCTATGCAGGAGACGGCCGCTCGTCACGCCATCACACTCGCCGGACGGAGACATTCCCCCATGATCCGATTCCAGAACGTCACGAAGACCTACAAGAACGGCACCGTCGCGCTCCGCGACGTGTCGATCGAGATCGAGAAGGGGGAGTTCGTCTTCCTCGTCGGCGCCTCGGGGTCGGGCAAGACCACCCTGATCCGCCTCCTGCTCCGTGAGGAGCTCCCCGACACCGGGAAGATCTGGGAAGCCGGACGCGACATCGTGAACCTGCCGAAATGGCGGGTGCCCTACCTGAGGCGGAACATCGGCTGTGTGTTCCAGGACTTCCGGCTCCTGCCCAACAAGACGGTCTTCGAGAACGTGGCGTTCGCACTCGAAGTGATCGGGCGTCCCAAGCACGTCGTCGCCAACCAGGTGCCCCAGGTCCTCGAGCTGGTCGGCCTCGGCAAGAAGCGCAACAACCTCCCCGGTGAGCTGTCCGGCGGCGAGCAGCAGCGCGTGGCGGTTGCCCGGGCCTTCGTGAACCGCCCGCTCATCCTCTTGGCAGACGAGCCGACCGGGAACCTGGACCCCGGGACGAGCCAAGGGATCATGCAGCTCCTCGACCGCATCAACCGCACCGGCACCACCGTCGTCGTCGCGACCCACGACCAGGTCCTCGTGAACTGGATGCGCCGCCGCGTGGTGGAGCTCGACCACGGCACCGTCGTGCGCGACCAGGCTCGCGGGGTCTACGGCATCGAGGGCGCTCCAGGGACCGCGCAGGGCACGGGTGCGGCTGCGGGCATGCCGAGCGCCGGGCCGCCGAGCGGCAGGGTCCCGGCGGTCACCGGCGGGCGGCACGTGCGAGCGGAGGACCGCGCCTGATGCCGCTCTCCACCGAGTACGTCGCGCGTGAGACGGCGTCGAACCTCTGGCGGAACCGCTTGATGACGATCGCGGCGGTCCTCACCGTGGCCGTCTCCCTCTCGCTCGTGGGCGCGGCGCTGCTCCTCAAGCAGGGCGCGGCGCGCGCCGAGGCGGAGTGGCAGCGCGGCACCGAGGTGATGGTGTGGATGAAACCCACAGCGAGCCACACCGAGATCAAGGCCGTCGGGAACCAGCTGCACGTGCTCTCCTACGTGCGGCACTGCGTGTTCCGCACACACGCCTACGACTACCAGGAGGCCAAGCGGCTCGTCGGCACAGTGTACGTGGAGTCCGGCGTCACCCCGAAGCAGACGCCCACGTCGTGGCGCTGCACGCCCGTCCACCCCCAGGACGCCGCGGCAGTGATCAGGAGGTTCCAGGGGCAGCCCGGGGTCATGCGCGTCACCGCGCCGCTCCAGCAGATCCGCACCGAGCAGCACGTCATCGACATCCTGCAGTGGGTCTTCCTCCTCGTCGCCCTGGTGCTGCTGGTCTCCGCCGCGGTGCTCATCTTGAACACGATCCGCATGGCGATCTTCGCCCGCCGGCGGGAGGTCTCGGTGATGAAGCTCGTGGGTGCGACCAACTGGTTCATCCGGCTGCCCTTCATGTCCGAGGGCCTGGTCCAGGGGTTGCTCGGGTCCGGCATCGCCGCCGCGATCGTCTACGGGCTGCATGTGGTCCTCGACAGGATCGGGTCGAGCACAGCCGGCTCGGTCCTCGCGCAGATGCGCATGACGGGATGGGAGGTCTTCGGCACGGACGTGGTGGTGATCGCCATCGGCATGCTCATCGGGACCGGGGGCTCGGCGCTCGCCATCTCGCGCTTCTTGGACGTCTAGGCGCACCCCCGCGCCCGGGACCGGCGCCCTCGGGCTCGACGCAGTCGGACCAGCAAGGTCTGCCGCAAGGTCCGGCGCCAAGTACGGGGCGCACCCTTGGCGGTGCCGGGCGACCGTCCGGCACGCAGAGCAAGGGAGCGCCACATGAGCAGCCACACCACGATCACGGGCAACCTCACCCGGGACCCCGAGATCCGCTACTCCAGGGACGGGCAGGCGAGCGCCGTCCTTGGCGTCGCCGTGAACCGCCGCTGGCAGGACCGCGAGACCCACGAGTGGGAGGAGGCCGCCTCCTTCTTCGACGTGGTCTGCTGGCGTGAGCTGGCCGAGCACGTCGCGATGACCCTGACCAAGGGCATGCGAGTGATGGTGTCGGGCCGGCTCGAGCAGCGGAGCTGGGAGACCGAGCTCGGGGAGCGGCGGACGAGGGTCGAGATCCTCGCCGAGGACGTCGGCCCGAGCTTGCGCTACGCGACGGCCGAGGTGCACCGGACGGAGCGGGCCGAGGCGCCGGGGCGGGCGGAGCGCCCCGAGGACCCCGCCACCCTCGAGACCGCAGGCGCATGAGCGGTGGTGTGGCTCCCGGTCCTCGTGCCGAGTGCCTCGTGGCCGGCACCGTTCCCCGCCGCGGCGATCGCGGTGGGCGCGTTGGCCGCCTGCCTGCCGGCGTCGCGCCGCTCACGATGCCCGCGTGGGCCTTCTACGCCAAAGACGACGTCTTCGACCTCTGCGACACCCTCGCCCGAGCGGAGCGGGCCCTGATCGAGGCCGGGAGGCGGGAGGAGGGCGCGCAGGTCGCGCGCGCCTTCGAGCTCCTCGAGGCGGGCCTCGCGTGAGGCCGCGGCGGGCGGCCTACTCGGTCGCCCCCGCGGGGTCGAACTGGAGCGCCAGGGAGTTGACGCAGTAGCGCAGACCGGTCTCCGTGGGCCCGTCGGGGAAGACGTGCCCGAGATGGCCGCCGCAGCGGGCGCACACGATCTCGGTGCGCACGAGGCCGTGGCTCTCGTCGGGCCGCTCCTCGACGGTGCCCGCGGCGAGCGCGCGGTCGAAGCTCGGCCAGCCCGAGCCCGAGTCGAACTTCGCATCGGTGGAGAACAGGGGCTTCTGGCAGCCCGCGCACCGGAAAACCCCCTCGTCGTCCACGTGGAGGTACTTGCCGGACCACGCCGGCTCGGTGCCGCGCTCACGGAGCACCGCATACTGCTCGGGCGAGAGCCGTTCCCGCCACTCCTCTTCGCTCAGCTGCAGTTCCGGTGATGCCATGGGGCCGTCCTCCTCGTGCCTGCGTCGACCGGAACCCGAGGTTACCGGGCAGAGGGCTGCGCGGGAGCGGGCGCGGAGCCGAGCCGGCGATGACGGGGGCGGGTCCATCGTCGGCGGTAGGTTGGCGGCGTGCCGATCTCGCCGCGTGGGCCCGGTCACGGCGCGGTCCCCGCGCACGTCGCCTGGGTCGCGCGCCGCGCGCCGCGAGGTCCCGGTGCCGGCGACCGGGAGGCGGCCGCGCTGCTGGCGCTCGTGGACGCGGCGCTCGGGCGGGGGGTGGGGTGGCTCACGCTCCAGGTGCCGTCCGGGGGCCAGGCGCTCCGCGCACGTGCCGCCGAGCTCGCCGAGCGCGCCATCGCGCTGTGGACGGGGTCCCCGGGGGGCGGACCGCCCGTACCGGTGCTCGAGCCCTCCCGACTCGCAGGTGCCGGAAGGCCGGCGCTGCAGGTGCTGCTCGCCGCCGAGGGCTCCGGCAGGCGTGAGCTCGTCGGTGCCGTCCGCGAGCTCGCGGGACAAGGGGTGCGTCCCGAGGACCTCGACGACGCGAGGATGGCCGGAGCGCTCGGGGTCCCCGACGTCGACCTCCTCGTGCTCTCGGACGGCGACCGCCGGGTGCCGGACCTCCTGGTGTGGCAGATGGCCTACAGCGAGATCGTGGTGCTCGACGCACCCTGGCCCGACGTCGGCGCGGCGCACTTCGACGAGGCGCTGGCCGAGTACCAGGGCCGGGAGCGCCGCTACGGCGGGATCGTGGCCGCCCGATGACGTTCACGAAGATCGCCGTCGCCGCCGGCGTCGTGCTGCTCGGCCTGGCGTGCTGGCTGGCCGCCGCGGGGTTCGGCGCGGCGCGCGAGGGCCTGATCAGCCTGTTCGCCCTCGCCGTGCTGGTCGGGGGCGGGAACCTGCTCGCCGGGCGCTCCTCCGGCAAGTCGCCCAGCGGGGCGCCCAGCGGGGCGAACGGTGGCCCGGCGTCCCCGGCCGATCCCAGACCCGCGCCGAGGGCTTCGGGGACTGACGCCGGCGACGAGCCCGCGCCGTGACGCTCTTGCGCGACGCCGGCGTGGTGCTGCGCACCTACCGCCTCGGCGAGGCGGACCGGATCGTCGTGCTCGTGACCGAGGCCCACGGCAAGGTCCGGGCCGTGGCCAAGGGCGTGCGGAAGACCACGAGCAAGTGGGGAGGGCGGCTCGAGCCGCTGAGCCACGTGTCGCTCCTGCTGTGGCAGGGCCGAAGCGAGCTGGCCGTGGTCAGTCAGGCCGAGGTCGTGGACCACTTCCCCTCCGTGCGTGCGGACCTCGAGCGCGTGGCGTGCGGCCTGTCGATGCTCGAGGTGGTCGACCAGCTCTCCCTCGAGGGCCACGCGGACCCGGGGCTCTTCCGCATGCTCGTCGGCGCGCTCGGCGCGCTCGCGGACGCCCGAACGGACCCGTCGATGGTGGTCCCGGCCTTCTTCCTCAAGGTCCTCGCCCACGAGGGCACCGAGCCGATCCTCGACGCCTGCGCGTCCTGCGGCCGCCCCCGGGACGACGTCGAGCTCGTCGCCTTCGACCTCGCTGAGGGCGGCACGCTGTGCGCGCGGTGCCGCCGCGGGCGTCGCGTCAGCCCTGAGGCGCTCGACGTCGTCCGGGCCATCCTCGGCGGTGGGCTCGCCGGTGTGCTCGCGTCCCCGCGTCCAGCCTGTGCCGGCGAGGTGGCGAGCCTCGCCACCGAGGCGATGGAAGGGCACGTCGACCGCCGGCTTCGGGCGGTGCACGCGGCAGCGGCGCTCAGCTGGTGACCGAGCTCGGCGTCTACGTCCACGTGCCGTTCTGCAGGCACCGGTGCGACTACTGCGCCTTCGCGACCTACACGGACAGAGACGCCCTCATGGAGCGCTACGTCGCTGCATGCGTGACGGAGCTGGGCGCGGCGGTGCGCTCGGGAGCCCTCCTCGGCGCGACCAGCGTCTTCGTCGGCGGGGGGACGCCCTCACGGCTCCCTGCGGCGTGGCTCGCTCGCATCCTGGCCGCGGTCCCGCTCGCCCCCGGCGCCGAGGTCACCGTCGAGTGCAACCCCGAGGACGCCTCGCCCGAGCGGCTCGCCGCCTACCGAAAGGCCGGTGTCACGCGGCTGTCGCTCGGCGTCCAGTCGACGCGTCCCCACGTGCTGGCGGCGCTCGGCCGGCGCCACGACCCCGCCTCCGTGCCGCGCGCGCTCGGGGCCGCGGCCGACGCCGGGATCCCGCGGGTGAACGTGGACCTCATCTACGGCGCGGCGGGAGAGTCCGACGACGACTGGCGCGCCACGCTCGACGAGGTCCTCTCGCTCCCGCACCCGCCGGGCCACGTGAGCGCCTACGCGCTCACCGTCGAGCCGGGCACCCCGCTGGCGCGCGACGCGGCGCGCCATCCCGACGAGGACGTGCAGGCGGCGCGCTACGAGCTCGCGGACGCCCTCCTCGGTGCCGCCGGGTACCAGTGGGAGGAGATCTCCAACTGGGCCCTCCCGGGCCAGGAGTGCCGGCACAACGGTCTCTACTGGCGCCAGGGTGACTACCTCGGCATCGGCTCCGCCGCGCACTCCCACCGCTCCGAGGACGACGCGGGGCGGCGTTGGTGGAACGTCCGAACGCCGGAGCGCTACGTGGCGGCGATCGAGGCCGGGAGATCGCCGGTCGCAGGCGAGGAGCTGGTCTCGGGCGAGCGCCGTGAGCTCGAGCGGCTCATGCTCTCGCTGCGGACCCCCGAGGGCGTCCCGCACTGGTCCCTCCCCGACGCAGCGGAGCTCGAGGGACTGGTCGAGCGCAGGGGCGACGTGGTGGTCCTCACCGTGCGCGGGCGCCTCGTGGCCAACACGCTGTCCTCGATGCTCCGGCCGGCCTGGTTCGCCGCGGGCGTGGGAGGCGCGGCGCGCGCGTAGGGCGCAGGCCCGCCGCCCCGAGGCGTCCGCGCCGCCGACCGGTATCCTGACCCCCCATGACCCGGGAGCAGGCGCCGCCTCACCCTTCCTCCGGCGACCCCTCCGATCCCATGGACCCCGCCGATCTCATGGACCCCGCCGATCTCATGGACAAGGTCGTCGGCTTGTGCAAGCGGCGCGGGTTCATCTTCCAGTCGGCGGAGATCTACGGCGGCTTCCGCTCGACCTACGACTACGGACCCCTCGGGGTGAACATGCTGCGCAACGTGAAGGACGCCTGGTGGCGCTCCATGGTGCAGCTGCGCGACGACGTGGTCGGCCTGGACGCCGCCATCCTCTCCCCCCCGCGGGTGTGGGAGGTCTCGGGCCACCTTGAGAACTTCACGGACCCCCTCGTCGACTGCCGCTCGTGCCACAGCCGCTACCGGGCGGACAAGCTCGACGGACCCTGCCCGTCGTGCGGCTCGGACGACTTCACCGAAGCGCGCCCGTTCAACCTCATGTTCAAGACCCACGCCGGGCCGGTCGAAGAGGAGGGCGCGGTCGCCTACCTCCGCCCGGAGACCGCCCAGGGCATGTTCTTGAACTTCGCCAACGTGCTGCAGACCACCCGCAAGCGCCCTCCGTTCGGGATCGCGCAGATCGGCAAGTCGTTCCGCAACGAGATCACCCCGCAGAACTTCGTCTTCCGCACCCGAGAGTTCGAGCAGATGGAGATGGAGTTCTTCGTGCCGCCCAGCGAGAGCCCCGCATGGCACGAGTACTGGATCGACGAGCGCTACCGGTGGTACCTCGGGCTCGGGATGCCCCCAGAGAAGCTGCGGGTGCGCGCCCACGGCCCTGAGGAGCTGTCGCACTACTCGCTCGCCACCTCGGACGTGGAGTTCCTCTTCCCTTGGGGCTGGGACGAGCTCGAGGGGATCGCCAACCGCACCGACTACGACCTGCGGCGCCACGCCGAGGCGTCGGGCGAGCACCTCGACTACTTCGACCCGCAGACCGGAGTCCGCTACTACCCGCACGTCATCGAGCCCGCCGGCGGCGTGACGCGCACGATGATGGCCTTCCTGCTCGCCGCCTACGACGAGGACCGGGTGGGCGGCGAGGCCCGCACCGTGCTCCGCCTGCACCACCGGCTCGCGCCGTACCAGGTCGCGGTCCTCCCGCTCTCGCGCAAGGACGAGCTCGAGTCGCTGGCCCGCGAGGTCCTCGGCTCCCTCCAGCCGCACTTCATGTGCGACTACGATGCCACCCAGAGCATCGGCCGCCGCTACCGCCGCCACGACGAGATCGGCACGCCCTGGTGCGTCACGGTCGACTTCGACTCGCTCGAGGACCGGGCGGTCACCATCCGCGAGCGCGATTCGACCGACCAGGTGCGCGTCCCGCTCGAAGGCCTGCTCGCGGAGCTCCGGCGCCGGGCAGGCGAGGACTGACGCCGCGCACCGGCGCCAACACCGGCGCTCGCCGCACCGGCGCTCGCGGCGCCGACGCTCGCCGAGCCGTGCGGTCAGCTCGTAAGGTGGTCACGATGCCCTACGTCTTCGACTTCGACCACTCCCACCGCCGTCCTCCGATGGAGATGAAGGACCTCCTCGGCGGGAAGGGGGCCAACCTCGCGGAGATGACGTCGGTCCTCGGGCTTCCCGTGCCCCCGGGCTTCACCATCTCGACGGAGGCGTGCCGCGCCTACATGGTAGGGGGCTGGCCGGCGGGGCTCGACGAGGAGGTGGCGCGCGCCAGGCGCCGCCTGGAGCGGGCGATGGGCAAGGAGCTCGGCGACCCGGTCGACCCGCTCCTCGTGTCCGTGCGGTCCGGGGCGAAGTTCTCCATGCCGGGGATGATGGACACCGTCTTGAACCTCGGGCTGAACGACCAGTCCGTCGAGGGTCTCGCCAAGCAGACCGACGACGAACGGTTCGCCTACGACTCCTACCGGCGCTTCGTCGCGATGTACGGGAGGATCGTGCTCGGGATCCCCGGCGAGGAGTTCGACTCCCTGTTCGAGGCGGCCAAGGAGCTCGCCGGCACCAGTTCGGACGCCAAGGTGCCCACCGAGCTCCTGCGGTACCTGGTGGACTCCTACCAGCAGATCGTCGAGCGCCACACGGGGGAGCCGTTCCCCCAGGACCCGGCCGCCCAGCTCCGAGGGGCGATCGAGGCGGTGTTCCGGAGCTGGAACGGACCGCGCGCGGTCGCCTACCGCGAGCGGGAGCACATCCCCCACTCGCTCGGGACCGCGGTCAACGTGCAGGCCATGGTCTTCGGCAACCGCGACGACCAGTCGGGGACCGGCGTCGGGTTCACCCGGGACCCCGCGACCGGCGAGCAGGGCGTGTACGGCGACTTCCTGGTCAACGCGCAGGGCGAGGACGTCGTCGCCGGGATCCGCAACACCGAGCCCCTCTCGGCGCTGCGCCGCTCCTTCCCCGCCGTCTACCGCGAGCTGATGGACGTCTTCGAGCGGCTCGAGCGCCACTACCGCGACATGTGCGACACCGAGTTCACGATCGAGCAGGGCAAGCTCTGGATGCTCCAGACCCGCGTCGGCAAGAGGACGGGCCGCGCCGCCCTGAAGATGGCAGTCGACATGACCCGGGAGCCCAAGATCCGCCTGACCCGCGCCGAGGCGGTCTCGAGGATCACCGAGGACCATCTGGCGGCCGTGCTCCACCCGCAGTTCGCGGGCAAGGGGCACACGGTGATCGCCAAGGGCCTGGCGGCGTCCCCCGGCGCCGCCGTGGGTCGCGCCTACTTCACCGCCGACGATGCCGAGGCGGCCGCACGGCGCGGGGAGCCCGTCGTGCTGGTGCGCACCGAGACGTCCCCCGAGGACGTGCACGGCATGCTCGCCGCCGAAGGCGTGCTGACCGCGCGCGGCGGGCTCGTCAGCCACGCCGCCGTCGTCGCGCGTGGGTGGGGCAAGCCGGCGGTCGTCGGTGCCGAGTCGCTGCGGATCGGGCGGCACAGCTTCACCGCAGGCGGGACCACGGTCGCCGAGGGCGACTGGATCTCGATCGACGGGTCGTCAGGAGAGGTCGTCGCGGGCAAGGTCGAGCTCACGCCGGCCGCCCCGCCTCCCGAGTTCGACATCGTGCTCGGCTGGGCGGACGAGATCCGCAAGGGGGCGCTTGGCGTCCGGGCGAACGCCGACACCGGCGAGGACGCCGCCAACGCGCGGCGGCTCGGGGCCGAGGGCATCGGCCTGTGCCGGACCGAGCACATGTTCCTCGGGGAGGACCGGCTGCCCGTGGTGCGACGGATGATCCTCGCAGAAGGCGAAGAGGAGGAGCGGGCCGCGCTCGAGGAGCTGCGCGCGGTCCAACGCGAGGACTTCGCGGCGATCCTCGAGGCCATGGACGGCCTCCCCGTGACGGTCCGGCTCCTCGACCCGCCGCTGCACGAGTTCCTCCCCTCGGTCGAAGAGCTCGTCGTGAAGGAGGCCACGACCGGGCTCACCGACGAGGAGCGCACGCTCTACGAGGCGGCGAAGTCCTGGCGTGAGGCCAACCCGATGCTGGGCACGCGCGGCGTCCGGTTGGGCGTGATCAAGCCGGGGCTGTACGCGATGCAGGTCCGCGCGTTGATGGAGGCCGCCCGCGACCGGCTGGCTGCAGGCGGGCACCCGGTGGTCGAGATCATGATCCCCCTGACGGTGAGCCGCGAGGAGCTTGCGCTGGCGAGGCAGTGGGTGGAAGAGGCGATCGCCGAGGTGGCGGGAGCCGAGGAGGCGACCTCCGACGGGCGCAAGGGCCAGCGCCGCGCCCGGGGTTCGCGCAACGGCGCAGCCATCGAGGTCAAGATCGGCACGATGATCGAGACGCCGAGGGCGGCGCTGCGGGCGGAGGAGATCGCCGAGGTCGCGGACTTCTTCTCGTTCGGCACGAACGACCTGACCCAGATGACCTTCGGCTTCAGCCGCGACGACGTCGAGGGGCGGATGATGTCGGCCTACCTCGACAAGGGCCTGCTGGCGCGCAACCCCTTCGAGACCGTCGACCCCGACGGGGTGGGGGAGCTGGTCCGTCTCGCGACCGCCCGGGGCCGGAGCACGAGGCCGGACCTCAAGGTGGGGGTCTGCGGGGAGCACGGCGGCGACCCCGCGTCGATCCTCGTGTTCTACGACGCCGGGCTCGACTACGTGAGCTGCTCCCCCTACCGCGTGCCGGTCGCCCGTCTCGCTGCCGCCCAGGCCGTCGTCGCAGCCGGTGGCGGTGCGCCACAGGAGCGCGGCCGTGGTCGGGCGCCGTCGCGCGCGCAGCGGAGCGGGAGCCGCCCCGTGTCCCGGGCCCGGACCAGCCGTGGACCGGCGCCCCGCTCCGCCAAGGGGCTCGGTGCCTCGAGGCCCGTGAAGGCGGTGAAGCGGGGGTCCGGGGCCCACAACGGCACCCGGGGCTCCAGGCACTGACCCCGGCCGGCCCGGCACGGACCCCCGGTCCGCCGGACCGGTACCCTTCCGCTGAGTGGGCATCCCCGACGAGGAGGTCGCGCAGGTCCGGTCGGCGACCGACATGGTGGCGCTCGTCTCCGAGCACGCCGCGCTGAGGCAGCAGGGCCGGCGCTGGGTGGGGCTGTGCCCCTTCCACACCGAGAAGACCCCCTCGTTCAGCGTGAACGCCCAGGAGGGCTTCTACTACTGCTTCGGGTGCCAGGCGTCCGGAGATGCCATCACCTTCGTCCGCGCGACCGAGCATCTCGACTTCGCCGACGCCGTCCGCTTCCTGGCGGACCGTGCGGGGATCGTGCTCCACGAGACCGAGGACGGGGGAGTCGAGCGCAAGCGCCGCACCGAGCTGTTCGACGCGATGGCCAAGGCGGTGGCCTGGTACCACGAGCGGCTCCTGTCGGCTCCCGACGCCGGCAGGGCGCGCGACTACCTGCGCTCGCGCGGCTACGACGGCACGGTCGTCCGGCGCTTCCAGCTCGGATGGGCGCCGGACGAGTGGGACGCGCTCACGGCCTCGCTCGGGCTCAGCGCACAGGTCGCCGTCGACAGCGGGCTCGGGTTCGTCAACCGTGCCGGCAGGCTGCAGGACGCCTTCCGCGCCCGGGTCCTGTTCCCGATCTTCGACCCCTCCGGACGCGCCGTGGCGATCGGGGGGCGGATCCTCCCCGGTGCGGCGCGCGGCGCCGAGCCCAAGTACAAGAACTCGCCGGAGACCGCCATCTACGCCAAGCGGCGGACCCTCTACGGGCTGAACTGGGCGAAGAAGGACATCGTCGCCACTGGCGAGGTCGTGGTCTGCGAGGGCTACACCGACGTCATCGGGTGCTTCACGGCGGGGATCGAGCGCGCCGTGGCGACGTGCGGCACCGCGCTGGCCGAGGAGCACTTCCGCCTGCTGCACAACTTCGGGCGCCGCATCGTGCTCGCCTACGACGCCGACCAGGCAGGGCAGTCCGCCACCGCGCGCGTCTACGAGTGGGAGCGGCGCCACGACGTCGACCTGCGGGTGGCCGTCCTGCCCCCTGGCGCCGACCCGGGGGACCTCGCGCGCTCGGACCCCGAGACGCTCCGGCGTGCCGTCGCCTCGGCGGTGCCGTTCCTGCAGTTCCGCGTCGAGCGCGTGCTCGGCGCCCGCGAGCTCACCACGCCCGAGAGCCGGGCGAAGGCCGCCGAGGCCGCCATGGCGGTGGTCACGGAGCACCCGGACCCCCTCGTGCGCGACCAGTACGTCATGAGGATCGCCGACGCCACCCGGCTGGACCCGGCGCTCCTGCGTGCCGGGGCGCAGGGGTCCGCGCGCGCAGGTGGCCGGGCGGGCGCCGGGCCGGACCGACGCCACCCGGCGACGGGCGTGCGCGCGACGCAGCCTGCCGGCGGTCCCCGGTCACGCCCGGTGCGGGTCAACCGCCCCGGCCTCGAAGCGCTCAGGCTCGCGGTCCACCGTCCCGACCTCGTGGCAGACCGGCTCGAGGCGGTGCTCTTCTCCGACGAGCTCCAGCGCCGAGCCTTCGAGGCGCTCGCCGCGGCCGACAGCGTGCGCGAGGCCGTCGACGGTGCGGACGAGGAGGTGGCCGCGCTGCTCCGGCGGCTCTGCGTCGAAGAGCCCCAGATGCCCGACGACCCGCAGGCCGACCCGGCGGGTCCGGTGGTCGCCCAGCTGGCGCGCGAGGCGGCCAGGCGTGCCCTCGCCGAGCGCCAGGCAGCTGCCCGCACGGGGCAGGTGGACGTGGCCGAGCTCGCGGCCGAGACGGTCGCCGTGCGCAGATGGGTCGAGGACCTGGACGATCCCGCTCGCAGCCGCGAAGCGGTCGACCGGTTGGTAGCGTGGTTGGTCGGCGCACCACAGGAAGGTCCCGCAGGGAACGGACCTCGGACGAGGACGACGGAGCCTGGATGAGCACGGACGGGGCATCCCCGGAGCAGGAAGGCACCGTTCCGAGCGCCGAAGCGCCGCACCGCGCACCCCCCGCACAAGGCCCGCAGCTGGCCCCGCGCCACCCCTCACCGGCGAGTCGGGCGGGGCGCCGTCCGAGGGCCGCCTCGGCGCCGTCGGTCGCGTCGGCAGACGCCTTCAACACCGGCGCGGAGGATCCGGTCCACACGTACTTGAAGGAGATCGGGAAGGTCCCCCTGCTGAGCGCCGAGCTCGAGGTCGAGATGGCCCGTCGCATCCAGTGCGGCAACGACGCCGCCGCGCGTCTCGCCGCCCACGCCGAGGCGGAGGAGCAGGGCGGCCCCCCTGCGCACCTGCTCACACCCGACGAGCTCGTGCGCGCGCAGCTCGAGGCACGGCGGGGGGAGCAGGCCAAGGAGGCGCTGATCGAGGCCAACCTGCGCCTCGTCGTCTCCATCGCCAAGCGCTACCGCAACCGAGGCCTCGCCTTCCTCGACCTCATCCAGGAGGGGAACCTCGGCCTCATGCGGGCCGTCGACAAGTTCGACTACGAGAAGGGCTTCAAGTTCTCGACGTACGCGACCTGGTGGATCCGCCAGGCGATCACCCGTGCGATCGCGGACCAGGCACGCACGATCCGCATCCCGGTCCACATGGTCGAGACCATCAACAAGGTCGTCTGGGCACAGCGCCAGCTCCTCCAGGAGCTCGGCCGCGAGCCGACGCCCGAAGAGGTGGCGCAGCGGGTCGAGTTCCCCATCGAGCGCGTGCGGGAGATCCAGCGGCTGAGCCTCGACACGGTCTCGCTCGAGCAGCCCGTGGGGGAGGAGGACGACTTCAGCCTCTCGGACCTGATCGAGGACCGCAGCGCCGTCGTCCCCGACGACGCCGCCACGCGCGCGATGCTCGACCGCGCCGTGAAGGCGGCGCTCGCCTTCCTGACCGAGCGCGAGCAGGACATCGTCAGGCTCCGCTTCGGCCTCGACGACGGGAAGATCCGCACGCTCGAAGAGGTGGGCAAGGAGTTCGGCGTCACGCGCGAGCGCGTCCGCCAGATCGAGTCGAAGACCCTGGCCAAGCTGCGGCGCCCCGACGCGGCCTTCTTGCTTCGCGACTACCTCGAGGAGGCGTAGGCGCGGGCACCGGCGCTCCCGCCGCCGGCGCTAGGCTGGCTCGCCGGCCCTTCCGGGGTGGCGCAATCGGCAGCGCAGCGGACTGTTAATCCGTTGGTTCTGGGTTCGAGTCCCAGCCCCGGAGCGCGAACGTCCAGCTCAGAGGTGTCTACCGTCCAGTTCAGAGGCGTCTACGGTTGGGACTGGCGACGCCGAGGACACCACCGGTCTCGTGCTCGGCGCCCTGGACGGCGCCTCAGGCCATCCGATCGACCGCCGCCGCGAGCAGCTCGGCCAGCTCGACGGGACGGCTGAACATCGGCCAGTGGCCCGAGTCGATGTCGGCGAAGTCGACGCGGCGGGCCCGGGCGAGCTCGGGGACCTCGCCGTCTCTCACCCAGCCCTCGGCCTGCTCGGCCGAGAACTCTGGGCACACCACGGTGACCGGCACGTCGTAGCGTCGCTCGTCGCCGAGGCGGACGGTGGCCTTGACCACGCCCTCGGGCACGGGGACGGCCCGGGCGGCGATCGCCGCACGGCGCTCCTCGTCCAGGTCGGCCGCATCGGGGCCCTCGAAGGGCTCCCACCCGGGGAACGCCAGCACCCCGCCCTCGACAGGGAGGCCGTCGAAGTACGGCTCGCCGTCGGCAGAGGGGAAGCCGCCGACCAGCACCACGCCGGCCACCTCGGAGGGCCGGGCGTCCGCGGCCATCCACGCGAGGGTCGCGGCGGCGGAGTGGCCGACGACCACGACCGGGCCGCCCGCGGCGTCCACGGCGGCGACCACCGCGGCGAGCTGGTCGTCGAGGGTGGCCGTCCGTGCTCCGTCGCCCTGTCCCGGGAGCGTGAGGGCGACGGGGCGGTGCCCGAGGTCCTCGAGCACGGGAACCACGTCGCGCCAGGCGGCTCCGTCGAGCCAGAGGCCCCCGATCAGGATCACGTCCACGGTGCCACCTCCCTGTCGGGCGCCCACGGGCCGGCAGCCACGTACGTACGCCACGCCGCCGGGGACCATGCGCCGACGGACGCCGACGACGACGCTAGACCCTCGCAGCGACGGGTTCACTGCCGACGGCGGGCACGACGGCGACGGCTCGTCGGGCGGCTGGGCTGCGCCGGCGCGTGCGAGGCAGTATGGGACACGCATGGGACCGATCACGATCGAGGTGGTCGAGGCCGCCGGCTGGGAGCGGTGGCGTGCGCTCCGACGCGCGGCGCTCGCGGGGATGGTGAGCGCGACCGCGCCGGTCGCTGGAGACGTGGAGCTCGCCTCGATGTGGGTGGCGCCGGAGGCCCGTGGGAAGGGCGTCGGGGACGCCCTCGTCACGCACGTGCTCGGGTGGGCGAGGCAGGCGGGTGCCGAGCGTGTCGTCCTCGAGGTCCGTGCGCAC